>Ga0181590_10002098_pt1 | contig 16785 bp, 33 predicted proteins | sample 071ome_34_FD_132446 | JGI IMG/M metagenome (GOLD analysis project Ga0181590, IMG submission 132446) | Coastal salt marsh microbial communities from the Groves Creek Marsh, Skidaway Island, Georgia - 071411BT metaG (megahit assembly) | ecosystem: Environmental > Aquatic > Marine > Intertidal...
ACCCGTGTTCATTGGCTGAGTCAATATTCATGCTATAGATACGACCTGTTTCAAGTCTTTCACGAGCAAAAATTTCAGCCAACTTTCTAGCCGGAATCTTTTTCCTAAACTTAAAAGATCTTGCATTTTCATACTTTAAATATAACTCTTCAAACTTATCATTATCGCCAAACGCTTCGTATAAACCTTTAGCCTCGTTGGGGCTAAACAGTGTAATGTCTTCATTTTTCATAAACCTTTCATAGAACAGTTTACAAAACTGAACACTGTAATCTAGTTTACGAACACGGTTATCGTCTGTCCCGGCGTTATTCTTTAATACGATGATATCTTCAATTTCATAGTGCCAGAATGGTACATGTACCGTAGCAGAGCCTCCACGCAATCCATTCTGAGACGTTGATTTAACAGCTGACTCAAAGTTCTTCAAGTAAGGAATAAGTCCTGTATGGATCACCTCGCCGCCACGAATGGAAGAGTTGATCGGCCTCATTCGTCCAATGTTGAGTCCGATCCCTGCTCGCCTCGCGGTGTACCTGCCAACTGCATGAAGGCTACTGAAAATAGCATCAAGATTGTCATCCACATCGACCAAAACACACGATGCGAATTGTCGTATATTAGTGCGGACACCAGCCATAATAGGGGTAGGAAGATTGATTTTGAACGTAGAATAGCAATCATAAGCCTTTTTTACCTCGTCAATATTATCAAACAGGCACATAGCGATACACATATATGCGAACTGCGGAGTTTCGTAAATACGATTAATACCACGATTTTTTACAAGATATTTATCAATGAGTTGCTGTAATCCAGCGTATGTGAATTGATCGTCTCTATTATGGTTGATGTATTTACCAAGAGAATCAACATCTGCTTTGCTCCACTTTTCTAGTATGTGTGGGTCATACATTCCGTTATCAACATTGACTTCCAGAAGGCGCTGGAATGATGGCGGTGTGTTACCATTGACCCAAACCTCTTTCCTGAGTTGCATATTAAGCAGTCTTGCTGCAACGTATTGATAGTTTGGAGATTGTTTTGAAATAAGATCGTTTGCAGATTTGATAAGAATATGATGAATGTCTGAGCTACTAATTCCATCATACAAAGAGAGATTTGCGTTCATTTCAATATCAGAGAAATTAACCCCGTTGATATTGTTTGTAGCCCACTGAACTACCTTGTGAATCTTTTCTACAGAAAAGTCTTCTTTTTCTCCGTTTCTCTTAATTACTTGCATATGTTTATTGTTCCTGTGTTTCAATAATGTGGGACATTTGCCTTATAGCTATTATAGCTTGCAGGTCACTGTTTGTCAATCCCTAAAAACAAAAAAACCCGCCAAAGATGCACATGCAGAGCAGAGGTGTGGCGGGTGCGTTAGATTATTTTTTGTCTTTTTGAACAATGGTTAATTCAACTCCGTCACCAATATCAATAACCATTACGTCTTTACCGTTTCTTTTCGTAAACTCAACTTTTTCTAAAATCTTTTTTACTTTTTCAATGTCTTCTTTTTTAATATCATATTTTTCTAGAACGCTTTCGAGTATATTGTCGATGATACTCATTTATCAACGCCCCATGCTACAGCGTTTAAGCAATCTACTAAGTCCTGTCGCTTTCCGCTGTCCATAGATACGTCTTCTTTTCCAATTGAAGCAATAATCGCCTCGTCAATGTATTCGCCTAAGTTTGGGTACTTATTTTTAAGTTTATTGTTGAAGTTCAATCCGCCAGACGTTATGTTGAATGTTCTGAATTGACCAGTAGTTTTTATAAACTGAGAATCGTTCTCAACAACGCTGGCAAGCTCTAAGAAAAATTGCTTCATTAGACTGGCGTCGGCTTTGTCGATTTCAACATCAACAATATCTTGGACTAGAGTTTTGTATTCTAGCGAAGGCTCGTCTACATTCTCATCTGGCACAACCACGTTTGGCGTTGGAATATCAATATTCTTTAACTGCTCAAAAAGTTGTTCGCCAAAAAGACCGAAAACACAAAAGACCATTGCTATTATAAGTCTAGTTTTACTACTCATCTTTTTCTCCTCTTACAATAAATAGAGGAAAGATTTTTTCTAGTTCTTCTTTTGCAGAAGTTAAACCTTTAGCTTCGCAAGACTCTTTTAGTTCTTCCCAGCATTTGACAATGCAAACTAGATCATCGCAGTCTGGGTGATCTACGATGTTTTGGGGCGTAATCTCTGGAATTGATTCTATCTGTTTTTTTACCTCGTTTGATTGCGCCAGCAGAGCCTTGATATTAGGCCAAACCGCACTAAGGGCAAAGCCGCCGCCAAGCAAAATCATCACAATCTGGAATCCTGTCATTGAAGTTCCTCCACTTCGTCTAGAATATTGTTTATTTCTTTCTCTGATAATTGTTTGCTAACATCAATCATAGATGCGTAGATAGCAGATTTTTCTTTGCTGCTGCTAAATTTTTTTCTGATTTCTCTTCTAAGCGCTAATTTATACAAGAATGAAGGGTTTTTCATTTCCTTGTAAACGCTTTCTCTATTTCTGCATGTGTACCAAAGCTGAATTAGTCTTACAGTTACGGTAATTATAGTAATAATGGTTACTGGATCAATGCCAAAATTTTCGTCTTTTAGCTTTGCTTTAGAATGTGCTAAGATTTTATTTGCTGTACTTCGTAGTTCTTCACTCATCATATTTACCATCTAATAAAGTTTTCATAGAGTTTGTGTTTTTAAAACCTGTAGTCCTAAGTAAGACGCGCTCCAGCTCGTCAGATTTTAAGAGAATAATAGTTGGGTAGGATGAAATCTGATAATAAGAAAAGAACTTCTTATGGTCGTCATTGTCAGAGTCAAGAATATAAAGTTTGGTTTCTTTATCTTCAAGATATTTTTTCATTTCGTCTGATGACCAAGTTTCTGATTTCATTTGTTGGCAAGGGCCGCACCACTCAGCGCCAAAATGATATAGGTTGTATTTGTGTGTTTCCTCCGCTGCTGCTACTGGTTCTGAATCATTTAGACATGCCGAGCAGCCGGGACATTCTGTTCTATGCCCATCACCGTGCGTAATCCAGCCAGAACCATCACACTGTTCTTCTACTTCGTCAGGGGTAACTACATCGTTTGATAAAACCGCCTTAGCAAGACGGGTAGAGATGTACGCCCTGAATTTATCGGACTGTTCGTCAGCGTTTGCACTATTAACAAAGCTGCTGGCAAACAAGAATACTGTTAGCCATAATATGTTTTTCATGATAATCTCTCTTATTTTAGATAAGTAGATGTGCCATAGTTTGGCAAATCTCTAGCAGGAAAACCATCTACGTTACTAAAGACCCATGAACCATTAGAGCGAAGCATACCTCTGGCATCTTTTTCTCTGATCCAAAAGCTGCCCTCTGGTTGATCGTGAACCCTTGGGCCTGAGTTCCATTTGCCCCAAGAATTTTGAACCAAAAATAAAGTTTCATTGTATCTTTCTTTTGTGTCGTCACAGGCTATCCAAGCCATCGCGTGACTCCACCCGCCCTTTCTTGAGGCTATGCCCTTGCTATCTCTTCGGGATGAAAACCCATAACCAGAACATACAGAAATAGAATAACCATTAGCTAGAGCATCTCTAGCTTCTTCTACCGTTTTGATTAAAGAAATGGTTTTAACTTGATGTTTTCTGGCTTCTCTAACATAAACATCAAATGGTACTTTATGTTTAGCACCAACACTTCCATTATATTTAGATAAGTCGATAACACCGTAGTCTTTTCTTAGGATGATACCGCCTTGTTCGTGAACATATTTCGCAGCGCCAGAGCAGGACATACCCTGTCCTCTGTGACCACGGCTTTGATAGATACACTCTGTAGCTCCACGAGCCTCGAATGATTCTGCTTCTCCCTTGACATCAATCTCTACAGCCCTTGTTATATCTACTGCGTTGCGAGTTGCGTGACTTACACAATCTCCTGTAGTTTGTCGTTCTGAAGGGCCAAAGGATGGATCAAATTTAAGAAGAGATTTGAAGGGGAGAGAGAGCTTGCCCTCTCCCGCTCCAAATAACTGGTGCGCGGCAGCACCGAATAAGGGAGATTTTAACTGACCAAGCAACTCTGCTGTTTCTTCTGGGTCACAGAATCCACCAGCAAAACCGTTGCGATATGCGTTAAGCAATTCGCGTGGTGAATTAAAATCAATCATGTTATCCTCGATTCTTATTTAGCGTTGTTCTTCATCCACTTAATAACAGTGTCAAGACCAACCGCAAGTACAGGTACGACAAGGGGACCGTACATCCCAAAATCCATAACCTGTAGATTTTGTGCGACAACAGTTAAAGCTGCTGCCCCACCAACAAGCGCTGCATTTTTAACAACACTAACGACATCGCCCATATCGAGCTTAAAACTTGGTGAACCTTCATTCATTATTATTCTCCTTTGATAAGCCTGCGCAGTTGTTCTGGCAGAAAACGTGTATAAGAAAACCCTCATGTTCACAGGCTCCAATCTTATATGGATAGCCAGCGAAATGTATGCCTCTTCCTTTAACAGAGACAGTCTCTATATCAATTTTCCTGCACATCCGTAAGCAAGATTTTACCTCACTGATAAAAGCTGCCCTTTGATCTTCATGAACTATGGAGAACCAATCATATCCCTCGATATCCCCATTTTCTCTAGTTAGGTTTTGGAACTCTTCATTGACCCAAGTAATTCTTCCAGATTTCTCAACCTCAAACAACGCTCTTGGGTTATAGTGTAATGCGGCTTTTGATCGCTGGTCTAATATCTTTTGTCTGGTTTCTATTCTCTCCGCTGATGCTTTAAGTCCGGTTACTACGTCTTTAATAGATTTGCCGCTATTATGAGTTACTTCTGCTTTAATATCTGTTACTGCTTGTTTAATTATTTCCTGCTCTTTTACAAAAAAGTCTACAGCTTTAAATGATTTCCTTAGAAACAGAATGAAAGAGATTAGTGCGCCGCCGCCACCAATTATGACAGTACCCCACTTCATCATTTCTTCTGCTGATATCATTATATTTCTCCCATATGAAAAGATTAAAACACCTAGCCCCCGAAGGGGCTAGGCCAACTTATCAATAAGAGAAATCAAGACTCATAGCTATCTTTCGCTTTATACTCATCTGTTGTTGGGTTTGGAGCGCCAAAGTTGTATGTAAGCTCACCGGGAACTGAACGGCTTGGGAAAATTTCCGAAGCAACTGCTGCGGTTCCATCGGCAGGATTTACAAACGCATTTGCGGCTCCAGCGCCAGTACCTTTGGTTCGACCCGGAACAATCTCTGTGCTTGGTCGAGCCAGTTTGTTAAATGCTGCGTCAGCGTCCGAACCAACCTTTCTATCAGCGATGGTTCCATGAATGTTGTCACGAACAACACCATTGTTGAACTCACCTTTGCTAAGAAGAACATCGTTGCTAACACCACCAAGAGTTGTTGAAACACCTCTAATTACCCACTCGGTTGCTGGTGCGTTATAAGCAAGGGTTCCAGTGCTAACAGCCTTGGCAACGCCAACTCTGTCTGTTGTAGAACCTCCGGTTCCATCGTTTGCAACGACTTTAGAACCAATAACTCCACCAAATTCGTCAGCGATTTCTACTAAAGAAAGATTTTTAGTCATAATTCCAGCAGCGTTGCTGCCAGCGTTAATGACAGTACCACCATTCTGCACACCACTAGCGGCAGATTGTCCAGCAGGATAGTCATTTGCTGAACCGGTTGTTGATCTAACAGGCATAATAAATCTCCAAATATCTGGGAAACATTAATATTTTGTTTCCAAATCCTTTTAAGTTCCTGTGTCCCATAGTATTATACACTAAAAGCAGTTAGATTCCTCTTTAATTTCTTGAGATTTTTCTTGATTCTTACTCTTACAGTCTCGTTACATACGCCCAAATTCTCAGCAATTTCGTTAATAGACATGTTTTTGTAGAATCTATCATAGACAATCTGTGGGTCATCGCACACGCTTCTGATTTCGTCCAACATGTCAACTCTTTGAAAGTCATTATTTTCATAAGAAACAATACCTTCGTAAAGCCTTACTGGAGCTTTGTTGAGGTTGAATTTCTTTTGGCTAAGACACTCCATGATTACGCCCTTGTAAAAAAACGTAGTGAATTTACAGTTTTTATCTGTGTCATACCTGTCACACGCCCTCCAAAAAGCGTTAAGAATACACGATTCAATTTCTTCAAACGACAAAATTCCAACAAAACTACTTGCTGCGCGACTAGCAATCTTCTCAATATCCTCTTTGGTGAGGTTTTTCATTGCCACTTCGTTTTTAATCTCATTCAACACGTTTGTTAGTTCAATATTCATAATAGTCCTCGTTAGGTTTTACAAAGTTCTTCTATTCTTTTTCTGACATCGGCAAAATCAAACATTCTTCCAACGCCAACCAAAAATCTGTATCTGCTAAATACTTTTAGTAGCTCCACTCCTTCTATTGTATCAAGTATATTCTTAATGTCAAGTGTGATATTGAAATTTGTGTGACCAATCCAACAGTCGAAATTGGTCGCTAGGCTTATTTCTCTAGCTAAATTATCATCAATACTCATCATTGCTGGTGAATTATCTTCAACAAGCTGATCTAAATCTTCAGGGGTAATACCTTCGTTTTCTAATTCTTCTAGATCAATTTCATGGTATTGACTCTGTTTTTTCATTATGGCTTCGTAAAGTTGATCAACAATCGGTGAGTTTAATTGAGATTCAATTACGTCTTCATATTTCTGCCAGCCGATTCTAAGTGTTTTTTTCACAGGTGTCTCCCACTTTTACTGGACAATTTCTGACGGTTTAATCCACGGTTGATCCTCCCTTCTAGAGCGTTCCTTATTTATTTTTTCTAATTGTTCTGAGTCTTTTTGTGTGTTTTCTAAGACATATCCAACAATTTGCTCAAAGATTTTAACATCTTCTCCCTCAAAGCAGTTTTTTAGCATATTCATAGTTTCTAACTGTAGCTTTATAGATGCAAGCCCAGATAGTATCTTAGCAAATTTTTGCAGGGTTTCTTCTTCATAGTCAGATATGTGTAGGTCTAGGTAAATGTCATCTTTTGTTTTTCTTACGTAGAACGTAACAGAACCAATTACATCTGTCTCGTCTTTTTCGTTTTTTTCGTGTGGTTCAGTTGTTTGTTTTTTACTGAATAGATTTAAGAATGTCACTGGCTGTTTTCTCCCAAGTAAATTGTCTAGCAGTCTCTATGCCAGCTTCGTTTTGTTCACCGTTATATTTTGATGCAATATTCTTCATATTTCTAACCAAAATATCAATTTCAAATTCGTTGATCGCTGCCCAATTTCCCTGATTAAAGAACCATTTGCCGTCAAAAGCTGATTCTGTTGCGGTTATTGGTACAAGGCCGCAATTATCTTCATTGCAAAACTCAGTGTGGGCAGAGTAGTTGGTGGCGATTACATGTTTACCAACAGCCATCATCTCAAGTAATTCTAAGTTCCAGCCTTCTCCACGGGAAGGAAAGACGCCACATGTGACTTGTGCCATTATATTATACACATCTCTTTGTGTCTCAGCCCGTGGAATAATTTTTACTTTTGGATGATTGTATAGTTGCAGCCACTTTGAGTTCTCTTCAGGGGTGTTAAATGGATTGCTACACATCATCCACAGTTCTGTCTTAGGAAATTCTTGAGAAACCCTTTTAAACGCTTCAATTAGAATGTCGTGTCCCTTGCGAACTTCCCACTTTCCACAGTTAAAAAAGATAATCTTGCCGTCATTTCTTGGTGTGGCTGGCTTAAAGATTTCTGTGTCTACGCCAAGGGGTGCAACGTGAATTAATGATTTATGTATTGGTTTTAGCGCTTTGGCGCACTGGTCTATGCAAATGTCTTTTGCCCACTGTGAACAGACTATTAGCTCATCACATGCTGACAGATGGTGTTTTTCTAAGTCGCTAAATATATCCAGCTCAAAAATGGGAAAACCAACAAATTTACCCGATCCTACACGTTCTGCCATCTGATTCTGATGCCAGATTTTAATGCAGGGCGCGTTATGGTCATAGAATTTAGCAGTATTCATCGCCTTTAAAACTACATTGTGATCTTCTTGATTGGTTACTTGCGGTTGCCCGATAGGAAATAAAGAAACTTGCACACCGGCCCTGTCTAGCGCTTTGAGGATGTTTAGTCCAGCTACCCCGTATCCCAACTGATTGATAGGTGTCATTAAATTAATCATGCTTTAAATACTCCTGATATAAATTCGTCTACTGTTTTGGTTTCTGGATTATCTGCAAAATACTTGTTTGTTTTAGATCGGGCTGCTGACCTTTTTTCACCAAGAGAAACCAAAGAATCAACGCAATCGTTAATAAGTTTAGTTTTTACGGTTGGTTCAGCGGTTTCAGCTTTTAGTTCTTCAAGCTGTTTTTTAAGTTTAAGATATTCAATCTCTTTCTTCAGAGATGTAATTTTATCGGGGGTTGGTGGCGAATTTGTTTCAATATAACCAATCTTAATCTTGTCATTCTTTAAATCTTTAATAAACTCTGGAGTTCTAAGAGGCTGAGTATTATTGCTCAAGAATCCAGCAATACCGCCAACAATAAGTATAAGAATGAACCCAGTAGAAACAATAGTACCGAGTGTATCTGAAAGACCAACATTATCTACCATAAAAGCACCGTAGCAAACCCTAAAGAAATTAGTTAATAGTGAATGTCTTGAGCTGTCGTTCTTCTGGAATCACTTCCACAATAGTAACGTACAACATGCCATCACGCATGGCGACATCCAAAACCTCATGATATTGACCAAGTGTGAACTTCGTAGTGAACGCTCGCTTGGCAACACCTCTGTAATTATACTTTACATCGTCCTCTTTGTCAACCCCCCTTGAGGAAATTGTCAAAATTCTGTCCTGAAAGGTCACAGAAATGTCTTCTTTGCTGTATCCAGCAAGAGCAAGCTGAATTTCTGTACCACCATCTGTAGAAACAATATTGTATGGGGGGAAGTTGTTAGACTTGTTGCTATGCAACTTATCTAGCTCTTCCATCACATAATCCCACCCAATACTACGGTTCATAAAGTTATTAATTAAAGTTGAGTTTGTCATAGTAGACCTCCTTTGTTACCCATTAGGCATAACGAAGGGTTTGCTACGGTGTCATTGTATTAAAAAACCCCACCAAGCGTAGCTCAATGGGGTTAGGTCAGTAACATCGTGTATTTTCCGTTTTGTAGTCCAAACGGTAGCCTTATAGAAGAGAAGGCGGTTACTGATTATTTGGGTTTTGACCGATCTTTAATCTCGCCTAAGAACCCTAACTTAGCTTTGATGATTAAAGATTATGTTCCTGCTGGACTCGATGGATCAGGCCCAAGAGAAATTTCGTCTGCCATAATGCAAACGGAGTTCTTCTTGTTCTGATTTTCATCCTCGTAGTCTTCGATGTTTAGCTTGCCCTGAATTGAAACAGGTCGCCCTCTTACGAGCTTTGGCTGGAGATTTTCAGCCATCTTACCAAAACAAAGAACGTTTACAAACAGAGTCTTATCATTCCGACGATCATTCACCGCCATACGAAATTTACTCATTGAGGTTCCCTTCTTTGTAGTTGAGAACTCTGCGTCTTTGGTCAACCGACCAACACCAATCCAACAGTTGCTATCCATAATTAAACTCCCAAAGCTGATCTGATTTTTCCACGAACTACCTGTGCATTGCCACGATTTGAAACGCTCGTGGTCGCGTTATAAACATGATCTGTAAACTCACGAGTTAGACCAAGAGCCTTGCCAGCCTTCTGTGTCTCTCGCTTGTTTGTACCAAAAACCTGACCAGTCAAGCGATATGCCGCTGCTGTTACTGGGTTAAAGGTTACACCCTTTGCAGTACCTCGGTTGGTACTACCAATAATCGTATTATCTTCTACCCCAAAGTTGTACGACTGAGGGAGTGAAGAAAGCGTCTGATAAAATTCCTTACTATCCATTTTGTTCTCCTAAAACAGTTTTGCTTGGGGTGCTGGTGCAGCAGGTGCAGCAGGTTCGACTGGTGCAGCTGGCCTGCTCTCTTCAAGAGAGGCTGCGCCGACTTTCAGGTACTCTTCCAGACGATCAATTTCTTGATCAATCTGAACCTTTCGTTCATTGAGATTCTTAATCTCTCGTTGCACATTCAAAAGATGCGCTTCAACCATTTCTACCATTGATGCCATTTAGGTTCTCCTTTTAAAGTTGGCTTTGATTGGCCTCGGTTACTCTATATTATAGTCTAAAGTGTCTTATTTGTCAATCGTTTTGTGAAAATTTTTCAGAAGATTCTTTCAAAAAAATACCGGTTAGTTTTCTTTTTGGAACATACAAGAACTTAATCCTTTGAGTGATTTGTCCTAAAACTTGCCCATAAACATCTCCATAAAAACACTGTTTCGGTGAAGATAAATCACTGAAATATATTTCTTGTATTCCGCATTGCCAAAGCATTTGTAGGCAATTAGTACATGGTGGTGCTGTAACGTATGCAGTTGCTCCCACTGTTGATTTACCTTCTCTTGCTGCGTTATAAACAGCGTTTGCTTCTGCGTGAATCATAAACGGATATTTTTCTGGCCTCTTTGTTGGAAAAGCCAGATCATTTATGTCACGCATAAAACCATTATACCCAGTTGATATTGTAGCTTTATTCTTTACTAGAACACAGCCACACTGAGTTTGGGTATCATGTGACATTCTCGACCATAAAACAGCCTCAGAGAAAAACATATTATCCCAAATAGTCGGCGTGTGATCTTCATTGATTAGGTAAGACAAGTCCATAAATAGTCTCCAATTAAAAACGCCCGTTTGGGTAGCAAGGACGGGCAACTCCCCGTGGCAACTTACGCTGCCAATGCAAGACTTTCGTTTGCAGTTAAAACCTGATTAGATTTTTTAGCTGGCCTTTCTAATCACCCAGCACATGCAGTCATTACCTACGCAACCAGTCGATACCATTACGCCCCCTTAGTTTGATAAATGGAGGCGGCGAGAATCGAACTCGCGTCCTGTGTTGTTTCACCAACAACGTCTACATGTTTATTCCGGCTAACCGGAAATGGGCGATGAGGGACTTGAACCCCCGACATCCTCGGTGTAAGCGAGGCGCTCTAGCCAACTGAGCTAATCGCCCTATACCGTTTAGTTATTTTATACTTGACAAAACGGTTTGCATAAATGTCAAGTTCGCGTATTATAGTTTACGTTTTCGGTTGTCAAGCCCCGATCACAAAATTAATCCAGCCTTCCATAAAATTACAAACATTGTAATACAGGTAGAGGATAGGAAACCGAGATAAAAATCTCTTCTATCTGGTCTATCCTTGCTGCAAACTTCACGATCAGAACTGGCTACCGTCTTTGCTCTCATAAAGATTTTCCTCCTGAGTTAAAAACACAAACTATACCCGTTCTACCCAATTTCAAAGCCAGTCAACTGAATTCCAGCTGCAATCAATTCCTTTGCCTGCTTTGCTGTCTCACCAGTGACATAACCAGCCCCAAGGTCAACGTTGACGAGAGGCGTTCTTACTGTTTTCTTCTTGAAAAATGCCCAATGAAGACTTGCAATAATACCATTCAGGTAATGTGGCTCGAATCTACATCCAGTAGCAAAGCCACTTGCCGAATCTTCTTTTTGTAGCTTATCCCAATTAATAACATTAATTCCACGCCCGCTATACTTTTCGCAGCCAGCGAACATTCTCTTCATCGTTTTTGGTGCTAGGTTCATCAAAAATGCTGACTCTGCTATTCCATTACCACGAATAATTCGTGGTGCATTTGGGTCTTTTACTCCAGCCAGTCCAGCGGCAACCATTTCTTGTGGTGTCCAACTTCTAAGCTCTTTACAGTTTTCAAAGGTGCTGTTTAAATTATAGATTAGATACCTAGAACATCCATGAGGGAGAATCTGAATGTCAGAGTCCCTAAAAGCTGCCGCCATATTGATGCGAACTGTTGTATCTGTAATAATTGCTTCTCCGCGAGAATCCAGTGCGTCTGCTGGATATTCTCCAATCTCAATGATGCAAGGCCCACCAAACGTAGCCCTAGCAAACGCCCTATAAAAAGAAACAGCGTTGCAATAATACGCACCGTACCACTGTCCCGGCCCGCCATCTCCAATCACATCTCCGTTATCATCTAGTTCGCCAGAGCCAACATAGTCTACAAGCTCTATGCACCTAGTTTCATTCGGGAATACTTTATCTTCCCATCTTCTATCGTAACCTACTCTACTTACACCCTTTATGTATGTAGCCATTTTTCATTTCTCCAGTGCCTCAGTTACCCCATACGAATTATGGAAAGCCACCCAAGGGACTTGAACCCTCAACAGGCTGATTACAAATCAGCTACTCTACCAATTGAGTTAAGGTGGCGATTGTGTTAATCTTTTCTAAAGAATTTCTTTATTTGCTTCGGTATTCCTTTGAAAACTTTTTTTCCTGCGTCTGTCAGAGTGTAGTAGAAGTGACCATCTTCTCCTACCAACTGGTCAACGTAACCATCTTGCATTAGTTCAATCAAACTTTCTTCTATCTTATCAACATACTTTTGTTTTTCTTGTTTTAGCCAGTCAATAATGAATGGCCGTTCATCAAGTTTAAACTCAAGAATATCATAAATGGTTTCAATAAACTGTGAAGGGTCTTGAACTGTATTACTATCTAATTCATTGACATAATCAATAGCCTGCTCTAATTCTGTATACACACCTAAAGGTTCTACGGAGAAGCTAGGCTCTTTTTTTCCTTCATACATAATTGAAACTATTACATAGACAGTCATAACTTATCCTTGAGCTTTTTTGGTTAGATATAGTCTAGTCCCGCTGTATCTCGCTGGATCAGCAAGCCCGTCATCTAGCCTTTTCTTTGACGTTACATAGAAATATGAACCATCATCTAATAGTACCTGACCGTCTTGTAGTTCAATATCGTACTCTGTATGATCTACGGTCATATCTGCATGACTACCAAACGGAGACTTGGTTGTGATTGTCTTACCAGTTTCATGTCTTGGTGCGCTTGAACTTCTTGATCTAACCATTTAATTCTCCGTAATACTTTCTCAGTGTTTCTAGTCTGTCTTCTGCATCTGCCAACTTTGACAACGCTTCGTTAAGGTTATTATGAAGATCGGTAGTGCTATGATCTCCAATACCAGCCGGATGATCTAGCATAATCTTTAAACTAGCTAGAGCCTCAAATTGATCTGCTTCTGCTCTGTTTCTTAGCGCGTCTAGCGCATGACCCTTATAACTACTCATTCATTTACTCCCCGTAAGGCCAAATTTCGGCCAGTTTATTTGTTACACCGTCAATCTCCACCAACCAACGGCCATATTTTCCTGTCTTTTGTGTTTTTATTACAACATATAGTTGTTCGTCATAAGGGAATGTACCCCTTTTTTCAGCAACAGAGCTTATTAACTTATTACATTCATTTGTTGCTTTTGTCCAATCTTCGTGACCGCGCTCTGGAGTGTCTACGCCAAGAAGTCTACCACGAATATCTATCTTGACGTTAAACCCAAGGTCAACCTCAAAGTCTATTGTGTCTCCGTCTACAATGCGTTTAACTCTAGCGTAATATTCAAACATTAATCCCTACCATTCCGTATAGCGTCTAGCGTATGCTTAAAAGGTTCGCCCTCAATAGTAGCAACCAAATCCCACATCTGTTGGGCGATTTCGCGGATTTCTTTTTGCGCGTGCTGGCTGTTCCTTAATTTAATAAAGTTAGCAAAGCTACGCATGTTGAACATCACATCTGCCTGAATCTGCGAGTTATACGTCTTGAAGAATCGTGCCGACTCTTTTGCTCGCTTGCGTCCCAATACTGGTTCAAGGTCTTTGATACACTGGTGATAAAGTTCATTGCCATATTCTGTGTAAACTCTTAAAATATCAGTCCATTTTGCCCCACATTCAGTTGGGTATCTGATTACTTCGGTACAAGTAGTATCACCCCAATCTTCCGGCAGGAAGTATTTATCTTCTTTTAACTCTTTATACCTAGCACTCTCGGCATTAAGTGAGCTAATGCGATGCTTGAGCAAGTGTATATGACTAGCAATATCGGTATTAACCAAAAAGTGTACGACTCCCTTTTCAAACGGCGTTTCGTGTCCGTTGATCCAAAGCATGTTAATGAGGCTTTGCACTCTTGATCTTTTTTCATCTGTTAATTCTCTTGATGTTGAAGTCCACGCAGAACAGGCGATAATCTCATCGCTACCGTAATATCCTAAAAGTTCTACTGAATTATACATTAAGTCATCCCTCTAATTCTGCTGGAAATAATAGCTCATCTTGTTCTGCCTGATAAACTTTAACTTTACCTCTTGGTAAAAGTTTTAATCTATTGTTAGAAATTAAATCTTCAGACTTCATCACGCCTTTAATTTCATACCTCGGAAACTCTCCAACAACTAGAGCATAATAATCAATGCTGCTGTGGTCTTTCCACTGTGCGGCAATAAGTTTACCTGATCGGTACTTAGTTGCTTTTACGTCAATAGTGTATCCATTTACAGTAATATCGCCTTCTGAATCTTCGCCGTTTTTGGATGACCTAGCGCCAATATCAAATACTCCCGTTGGGTATTCATCGTAGTATTTTGCAAAGGCTAACTCTGCCGCTACGCCTTCAAGGTCTGTATCTTCGTCTGACTGATCGCCAACTCTAGCATTAGTAACACCAGCTTTTCTAGCAGTCTTGTGTCTTTCAGAAGCAATAGCTCTACAAGCGAGTTGCTCGCCAGTATTCAATACAATTACTCTGTTTTTTATTTGCGTTTCAACCATAGTCCAATCTTATCCCAAAACGTAAGGTTATCTTTCTTTAGTTTAAATGCTCTTTTTGTTTGTTGTTCGTCATCTAGTTTAGCAGAGAATTTCTTTACCTTTTCTTTCATTAGATTTTGAAATCTTATAAACTGTGAGTCGGACATGCCTGAGTCACCCCTCATCTTTATAATCTCCATCATTTTGCCAGTTTCGGAACATTACATCGTCCTCTGGTTCAACGAAGCATAGGTTATATTCTTGCTCAAACCTAGCGAACAAGCCCTCTGGAAATGAAATATGAATACCATCTCTATCGACAATGTGACTAGCGTTCTTTAGCATTTCTCTGTATGCTTTTTGAAAATCATGAAACATAATCAATCTCCTTCCCTCTATTATATCACCCAGTTTGGGAAATGTCAAGCGCCATTTGAAAAAAAAATTAGAAAACCAATAAGAATATCCCAACTAGAGTTGCAATTCCTATCATAACGACAAGCGCCCATGAGCAAATTTTAAGGATTGCTTTGGTTGTCGTGTAAATACTATACTGCATTGATTCAAGAAAAATCTCTGCTTCTCCTTCGGATAAGCCATCTGTGATTAACAGGAACATGGCCTGCTGTTCATTAATTCCACCACGAATAAACTTACAGGCAATGTCTATCCTGTCATGTGTCACTTTTTCTTTCACTTTTACTCCTTATTCTTCCGAATGTAATATTGTTGACAACTCTAATATCTGCTGGACGATACTCCCAAATTTCGCCTGTAGATTTAATTATGCAAGTGAAAATTTTTTCTGTTTCAGTCCCGTACTCTGTAACAAGCCATACTGACGCTCTGCCCTTCGGCGTGTCTACTTCAACTTGATTAACGGGTTCAAACACTTTCATAGTTCTCGATCCTTATTCTACTGTCGCGTTCACAAAGCTCCGCATAGAGAGCCATGTCTGTAGACCAGCTTCGACCAGTCCACCATTCCGCGCCACGAAAAGAAGATTTGTAAATACACTCTCGTTCGTAACCGCCAAGAATGTAAACGTATTTTTTATTTTGGTTTATTGCACACATGCACTCATAATGTTGTGAGACTCGTCCAAGCGATATGTTTCCACAACTATAATCTGTTACGAACTGTGATGAAACAAATGAATTTTGAAACTCCTTCATAAAAGTCCACCCTACGGTGCGACCGTTTAGTTCAAATCTAAGATTGCATGATGCGTTATTGATAATTTCTACTATATCTATTGATCTTTTAAATCCCTTTGTGTTGCAGTATTTATCATACATTTTCAGTAGACCCTGATGTTGGTCTACATTGTTGCTTTTAATACATTTGATTTTCTTGTGATCTCGTTTTACTGATTTGCTTGGTAGGTAGTTGTCAACCGCAATTCTAACAGACCTAATGTTGTACCACCTGTTCTCCCAAGGAACCCAACCACAATCAAGCGCATGGTCTGCGCTATCATGTGGTTCAAGCTCCGCATGGGGTTCAGAAAAGATGAGGTCTTGGTCTGTCATTTTACCAAAACCGTCAATGTGGTTGAATGTCAATTTCATTATATTCATCCAGTTTAAAAATTTGTTTCATTGTGTCAAGCAAATCTTCTTGGAGTAAGTCTAATAAAACCGTCGATCCAATTACCGCATTAGCTGTTTGGTCAGCGTCTAATTTATCCTCCAAATATCCTGATACAATATCTCTTAATTGATCGCTGACAATACCAATCTTCAATATTTTGTCTTCAAGTGTAAAACGATCCATTAATTTATTTCTCCTCCCGAACGGGTAATGAGTGCGGCAAATACTCTTAGATCAATGTCCTCGCTAACATAGTCTGTAGAACCATCAACTCTTGTCACGTTCATTCCGGCTGGATGCCAAGCAAATGCCTCGCCATTATTGGTCTTATTCATAGGATGACCCATGTTTCT
>Ga0181590_10002101_pt1 | contig 16775 bp, 16 predicted proteins | sample 071ome_34_FD_132446 | JGI IMG/M metagenome (GOLD analysis project Ga0181590, IMG submission 132446) | Coastal salt marsh microbial communities from the Groves Creek Marsh, Skidaway Island, Georgia - 071411BT metaG (megahit assembly) | ecosystem: Environmental > Aquatic > Marine > Intertidal...
TATCTCGTCGCCGGGTCTGGCGGCAAGTGCATCAATGACAAACTCTGTCGCCGCTGTGCCGCCAATGTGAAATTCATCTATGGGCTTGAGGTCGCTTGCCTTCGGATCAGAAATTCCGTCCTTCGCGAGCTGATTGATGATTCGGTCAAACAAATCATTGCTTCTATAATGCGCGGTAATGCTGGTTTCATCCGTCATGTAAACGCCTTCGCAATATCGGCATATTTACCCAATCGATGGAAAGTCTGACGCTCAAACACCCTCTACGATGGTCTGCACGCTTGTCGAAGCCGACTGGCGCAGGGCTTTGGCTTTGGCATATTCATCAGAATGGTACCATGCCTCTGCCGCCTCATAGGAAGGGAACTGAATAACCACATGGCGGTTGCCGTGCGGTTCCGCCTCATAGCTCTGTGCTTTGCCACCGCGAACCAGAAATGCCCCACCAAAATGCTGAATAGTTGGCAGGACAAGCTTTACATAATCGGCGTAGGTATCAGGGTCGGTGACGTTGATCTGGGCAATGACATATCCGTGGGCCATTCTTTTCTCCTGTTAGTTGTAACTGTGGCTAAACTTGCCACAGAAATATGCCTTGCAAAAGCCGGCCCTTAACACCATCAGGGATTGGTTTCACACAAAGCTGGAAAGGGGGCCGGAAAAGGGCCCGGAAAGGGGCGGTGGCGAAGTGTCCTGATGATCCTCAGCTATTGAGTTGATTGGCCCGATTGCTGGTCAAAAAAGGACGCGCCTTTGGGCAGGGCAGGCATCTCGAGTGCGAATGCAGATGTGCGTACAACTCCATTGTCACGCCCTCGCACAATGTGCCCCTGATACTCGCACGGGACCGGAGATGGTGATAGAGGTATGGCATCTACAGCGCTGTAAACACATATAAATAATGTTCTGGGATTGGCGGATGTATTGGGTGCTGATCCATGCAGAAGACGGGTATGCATCAGGCACACACTCCCTGCTTTTCCAAGGCAGGTGACATGGTTTCTGCGCGCGTCTTCGGTCACATTATTTGCCACTGCGCCGGTAAATGTGCCGTCATGCCAGAGCGAGTGCAGCGGGCCGCGATGCGTTGCCGGACAGACTTCAAGCGGTCCGTTTTCTTCATCAACATCATCCATCATCAACAAAGCAGTGACGAGGGAGTCATTGCTGTGTGGGGTAAAAGGAAAATCCTGATGCCATTTTACAGCCGTTGCCGCCCCCGGAAGTTTGGAATTGATTTTGCTGTGGTGCAATTTGACATCAGGTCCAATCAAATCGGCGACCATGTCAGTCATGCGGCTATTGGACATGACGTTGAAAAAGGCCGGTGATATTTCATGTGGTGCGTTGATGCGGCGCAAGAGCGGCTTATCGGCGTTGTGGCCTGTTTCGGTATCGAACCGTGGTTTGCCATTAATCATCTCGCCATAGGATTGGGAATAACTCCGACTTTCGTCGACCCAGACGGCGAAATCCTCTTTTATTGCGGCCAGTTCAGCAGCGGTCACCGCGTCCGGAACAACCAAATATCCGGTTTCATGAAAAAAATCTATCTGGTCTTGTGTCAGCATAATATGTGCATTTCCATTTTTTCCAATGTGCCGAAATTCAGCATGCATAAAATTCAGTATGCATAAAATTTTGGGCATGACCATCTCTGCTGATATGTGGTGTCTTTATTTGACAATGGTTACCCGCCCACTTGCTCTCATGCCTGCGTATATCGGTATGGTTATGTGTTTGGCGTTATCAAAACCATTGGCATATCGGCCCTGATGCGACATGCTTTGACTGTGTGCGGTATACCGTTGAGGGGCCGCAATAGTTCAGGCAAACGGAGTGTCTTCATGCATTACGCACCAGGTCAGGAATCCTGTCCCCTGCCATTTTCACCATTCAAATCCTGTACAGTGCCACGACCAATCGGCTGGCTATCGACCATTTCCGGCGACGGTGTGCCCAATCTTGCCCCATACAGCCAATGGCAGAATTTATCTTTTGATCCTCCTTTGGTGATGTTTGCGGCAAACCAGCTCAGCTCCGGGGAGCGTAAACACACGGTGCTGAACGCTGAAGAAACCGGCTGGTTTGTCTGGAACATGGCGACTTATGACTTGCGTGACGCGGTGAATATGTCGGCCGTGGAATGGTCAGCTGATGAGGATGAATTTGCGAAGGCTGGGGTCACGCCCATTTCGTCCGTCGATGCGCCTTGTCCACGCGTGAAGGAAAGCCCGGCACATTTTGAGTGCCGATATCTTTCCACGCACAGACTCAAAGGACATTCGAACCATGGGTGGGTTGATGTTGTTTATGGGGAGGTGGCCCGCATTCATGTCGCAGATGAGGTGATCATGCCAGACGGCAAGATGGACATCGCCCGGATCCGGCCTCTGGCACGGCTTGGATATTATGATTACACGTCAGTAACTGATGTCTTTGAGATGCGCATACCCGGCGCGTCCGGTGCGGCGGCGGCAGGGCTTGAGGGTAAAGCCAGCGAGGATGAATGAGTCTGAAGATTGCTGAACCTTTGGCGGTTCAGGCAAGGTGATCTGCATCAAAGCCGGGTTTGTTTCCGGTATCCCGCATGAAACAAGAGCTTTACGGTGGTCAAAGCCGTCTTTTGATCCCAGGTTGTGCGTGAGATGACAAAAAGGGCGGTGCCCGGATCCGCGCCTAGCAATCTGGCTTCATCTGCATGTGCGTTCTTTGCGCCGAATTCAATGTCACCATGGGTGAAAGGTGTGTTTTGCAACAGCCATTCATTGGCGCTCACGCCAGTAAAACTGATCTCGGCAAGATGTGGTATGGCCTTGCTGTTAATCCACCTGTCCTCAATGACGTATGGTCTGCTATCTGCGCTGTGAAGCGCGCTGACATGAAGTAACGGCTCACCATCAGAGAGTCCAAATGGCTTTGTCACGGTGGGAGGAGCGGCTTCGATCTTCTGATCCAACAATTTGTAGTGGTATGTCTTTCCGTCAGCCTCGATTTCACGGCGTATCAGAGGGATGGAGAGGGTTGCTTTGCTCACCGGATGCAGGGCCACGCTGGTTCCGGCTTTGCGCCGACGATCCAACAACCCCATATCGGCAAGGGTACGAAGGGCGCGATTGACGGTGACGCGGGCACAGCCGAATTCAATGGCAAGGTCAGCCTCGTTTGGGATGGATTGGCCGGGAGCCCACTCGCGCGTATAGATCCGGCGCTCAACCTCGGCCATCACGTCACGCCAATTTGTCCTTGAAGATATTGTCATTTTGGCCATTTCATATGGCTAAAGTTCCGTTCGCAAGCTGGCCATTGTGTGACAATAGGCCGAGACAATCGCGTCACGGTTCCGATGTCGTCCACCGGTGACAAGGTGTCGGCCTGCGGACCAAACATCTTGGACAAGATGGTCGTCACCGGCAAAAATGAAACTGTCGATAAGCTGATCGCCTTTGCGCCCCGCAAGGACCACGGCCTTCTGGTCCAGTGCCATCAAATCTGCCCAGTAACCGGGCGCAATCTGGCCGGTATGGCGGCCTGCGGCCTTTGCACCGCCGGCTATTGCCGCCTCCAGAATATGCCGTCCCGTCGATGCTGTCGATGTCGCCAGCGCGGCACGCGAGCGGTCCCGCAAACGCTGTGAATATTCGAGGCTGCGCAACTCCTCTGCTAATGAAATTCGGATGTTCGAGTCTGAACCAATGGCAATCTTGCCGCCTGCATCAAACCAGTTGACGCCATCAAAAATGCCGTCTCCGAGGCTTGCTTCGGTGATCGGGCAAAGACCGGCAATGGCGCCTGTTTTCGCCAGCCCCTCTGTTTCGTGCGGTTCCATCTGCGTACAGTGAATGAAACAGCAATCCGGACCCGCATCAATGTTGTCGAGTACCCATTCGACCGGCCGCGCCCCCAAAAACTGAACAACTTCGGAGACTTCAGCGCGCTGTTCGGCCAGATGCATGTGGAACGGGCCACCATCGGCAAGTCTTCTTGTAACCCCAAGACTGTCTGGTGAAACCGCCCGCAGGCTGTGTGGCGCCACGCCAAAAACGCTGTCGGCAGGTAATTCTTCAAGACCATCACGAACGTCACTACACAGGGCGGCAAACCCATCCAGATCATTATGGAACCGGCATTGACCACGAACCAATGAACGGAAATCACAGCCGCCATATTGATAATGCACCGGTAGCATGGTCAGACCAATTCCGGTGGTTCTGGCGGCGGACATGATCCGATCAGCCATTTCGCTGCGCCGGTCATAGGCAGTGCCATCGGGTGCGTGATGCAGATAATGGAACTCGACATTGGTAGCGTAGCCTGCTTCCAGCATTTCCATCTGTACCAGCGCGGCAATCGACTCAACATGATCTGGCGTCAATTGATCAAGAAACAGATACATCAGTTCGCGCCAGGTCCAGAAACTGTCCTGTGGATTATCGCTGCGGTGTTCCGTCAAGCCAGCCATTGCCCGCTGGAAGGCGTGGCTGTGCGAATTTACCGGAGCTGGCAACAGGCATGACACATGCGTTTCGGCCGGGCCACCGTTGAAGGCGGTTGTCACCTTGGAAATGCGGCCATCCTTGTCCAGTTCAAGACGCACATTATCGTGCCAGCCATCAGGCAGAAGCGCGGTGTCTGCATGGATTGTTGCCATGGGTAATTCCTGTTGACAGATTATTATGTATGTACATATAAATGAAACTGGGATGTAAGGCAAGGTCTCGTGATGAAAGCTCTGATCACAAATGCAGCGTTGACGTTGCTCGATGACGAATTGTCGAATGAAGCCGCAATCGGCGTCATTGATGAAAGTTATGGCCTTATTCCCGATGGTTACCTCTATATTGAAGATGGTATGATCACTGCGGTTGGCTCTATGTCGTCAATGCCGGAACACCTCAGCGGGGATGCCGGCATCACGCAGTTAGATGCTGCCGGAAAGCTGTTGACCCCGGGTTTTATTGATTGTCATACCCATGTTGTTTATGGCGGTCATCGCGCTGTCGAATTTGAATTGCGCCTGAAGGGGGCAAGCTATGCTGAAGTGGCAAAAGCCGGAGGCGGAATTGTGTCGACGGTCAGTGCGACAAGATCACAATCGGTTGAAGATCTTGTTGCCGGTGCCTTGCCTCGGGTTGATGCACTGATCGCCGAGGGGGCTTGCCTGATTGAAGTGAAATCAGGTTATGGTCTGGATATTGAGACAGAATTGCGGATGCTACGGGCAGCACGCGCCATTGCCGCTCAACGGCCTGTGCGTGTTGTGACAAGCTTCCTTGGGGCACATGCAATGCCACCCGGCGAGGATTTGTCGCCGGAGGATTACATTCACAAGATCTGTATACCCGCGCTGAAAGAAGCTCATGCCGAGGGTTTGGTGGATGCTGTTGACGGTTTTTGCGAATCCATTGCCTTTACCGCTGATCAGATTGCACCTTTGTTTGACGTTGCAGCAGAGCTTGGTCTGCCAGTCAAACTTCATGCCGAGCAATTGACAAGGTGCGGGGGAACGCTGCTTGCCGCACGGTATAAGGCACTGTCGGTAGATCATGTCGAATATGCGAATGAAGAGGATGCGGTGGCGTTGGCTTTGGCGGGAAGTGCGGCGGTGTTGTTGCCGGGCGCATTTTACACCCTGCGTGAGACACAAAAGCCGCCGGTGGACCTGTTCCGAAAACATGGTGTGCCGATGGCACTCGCCACGGATGCCAATCCCGGCTCATCGCCTCTTACATCGTTGTTGTTGGCGATGAATATGGGATGCACCCTGTTCCACATGACGCCCTGCGAGGTGCTTGCAGGCGTGACAAGGAACGCGGCCCGTGCGCTTGGTATAAGAAATATGGGCATATTGCGCCCCGGATATCGAGCTGACCTTGCCTTATGGAATGTCACTCATCCGGCTGAGCTTTCCTACAGAATTGGTTTCAATCCGCTTAATCTCCGGATTTTTGGGGGACAAATGTCATGATTACGTTGGTGCCGGGTGAGGCCACACTTGATCAGCTTGAGCAAATCTGGCGTGGCAATGACAGGATTGATCTGCATGCTGATACCAAAGCGCCGATCGAGGCTGCAGCTGCTTTTGTCGCGCGGGCGGCGGCGGGAGATGATGCGGTTTACGGCGTCAACACCGGTTTCGGAAAGCTTGCCAATGTGCCTATTGCCGCGGATCAGACCGCGCAATTGCAACGTAACCTCGTTCTCTCGCATTGTTGTGGCGTCGGTGAGGCGCTGGATGCACCGACAACGCGGCTGATGATGGTTCTCAAGCTTTTGTCGCTCGGGCGCGGTGCCTCCGGTGTCACTTGGCAAACTGTCACATTGATAGTGGGGATGTTAAACAAGGGTGTGATCCCTTTGATTCCGGTGCAGGGCTCAGTTGGCGCATCGGGTGATTTGGCGCCGCTTGCACATATGGCTGCAGTGATGCTTGGCGAGGGTGAGGCCAGCTTTGATGGTAAAATCATGTCCGGCGGTGCCGCACTTTCCGCCGCAGGATTGACACCAGTGGCGTTCGGCCCGAAGGAAGGGCTTGCCCTGATCAATGGCACGCAATTTTCCACCGCCTGTGCGCTTGCCGCATTGTTTGACGGATGGCGTAATGCAAGTGCAGCGGTGGTGACCGCGGCATTATCGACAGATGCCATCATGGGCTCGACTGCACCGCTGGTTGATGCAATTCATACTTTGCGTGGGCATGCGGGCCAGATAGCTGTTGCCCGGGCACAGCGGGCGATCATGCAAGGATCTGAAATCCGTGAAAGCCACCGCGAGGACGATAACCGTGTTCAGGATCCTTATTGCATTCGTTGCCAGCCACAGGTGACAGGTGCGGCGATGGATTTGCTGCATTTTGCCGGAAAAACGCTGGAGATAGAGGCCAATGCAGTTACCGATAATCCGCTGGTACTTGTTGAAGAGGGGCGCATTGTTTCTGGTGGCAATTTTCACGCTGAGCCGGTTGCTTTTGCGGCTGACCAGATCGCTCTTGCGCTTGCTGAGATCGGCTCAATCGCACAGCGGCGGGTGGCATTGATGGTCGACCCGTCTCTGAGTTTTGATTTGCCGCCGTTTCTGACGAATGACCCGGGGCTCAATTCAGGGTTTATGGTAGCGGAAATCACAAGTGCCGCGCTGATGAGCGAGAACAAACATCTGGCCAACCCATGTTCCACCGACAGCACGCCGACTTCGGCAAATCAGGAAGATCATGTCAGCATGGCTGCGCATGCCGCTCGTCGACTGCAAAAAATTAATGCCAACCTGAATATGATTCTGGGGATCGAGCTTGCCTGTGCCGTTCAGGGCGTGAGCTTCAGAGCCCCTCTAAAGACCAGTCCGATGCTTCAGGATGTGATCGCAGGGTTCAGAACAAAGATAATGCCGCTTGATCAGGACCGGTTTATGGCCCCAGACCTGCAGCTTGCGGCAGTAATGATTGCAGATGGTAGCCTTGTCAAAGGTCTGGATATGCCAGCCTATATTCTTGGCCAGTCAACCGCCTGATCAAAAGGTGCAAAGGAGAGCTTGATGACGAATTCCCGTCATAATATTCGCGATGTTTATCCACCGACAGGAAACCAGATCACGGCGAAAAGCTGGCTGACAGAAGCGCCGATGCGCATGCTGATGAATAATCTTCATCCTGATGTGGCCGAAAACCCGCATGCGCTCGTGGTGTATGGTGGTATTGGCCGCGCGGCCCGGACGTGGGAAGATTTTGACAAGATGGTTGCGACTTTGCAGGATCTCGAATCCGACCAGACGCTTTTGGTGCAATCAGGAAAGCCGGTTGGCGTGTTCCGCACGCACAAGGACGCGCCGCGTGTTCTGATCGCCAACTCCAATCTTGTACCGCATTGGGCCGCTTGGGATCATTTTAACGAATTGGATAAACGCGGTCTTGCCATGTATGGCCAGATGACTGCCGGTTCGTGGATATATATCGGCACCCAGGGCATTGTGCAGGGCACTTACGAGACCTTCGTGGAAGCCGGTCGTCAGCACTATGACGGCAATTTAAAGGGACGCTGGATCCTGACTGCCGGATTAGGCGGCATGGGCGGGGCACAGCCGCTGGCAGCGGTGATGGCGGGGGCGTGTTGTCTGGCTGTTGAATGTGATGAAACCCGGGCAGATTTCCGCCTCCGCACACGCTATGTCGATGAAAAGACGCATTCACTTGACGAGGCTTTGGCCATGATCAATGGCTGGTGCGAGGCAGGCGAGGCAAAGTCGGTTGCGCTGATTGGCAATGCCGCCGAAATTTTTCCCGAGCTTGTGCGCCGTGGTGTAAAGCCCGACATCGTTACTGACCAGACATCGGCGCATGATCCACTTCATGGCTATTTGCCGCTTGGCTGGAATGTGGCTGAATGGCGTGCCAAGCAGGAAACACATCCCAAGGAAGTTGAAGCCGCGGCGAGAGCCTCGATGAAGACGCATGTGGCGGCGATGGTCGATTTCTGGAATGACGGTGTGCCGACACTCGATTATGGCAACAATATCCGTCAAGTTGCCTCCGAAGAGGGGCTGGAGAGCGCCTTCAGTTTTCCGGGTTTTGTTCCAGCCTATATCCGGCCGCTGTTTTGCCGGGGAATTGGGCCGTTTCGTTGGTGCGCCCTGTCAGGTGATCCGGAAGATATCTACAAGACAGACGCCAAGGTCAAGGAACTGGTCGATGATGCGCATCTTCATAACTGGCTTGATATGGCGCGCGAGCGCATTTCCTTTCAGGGACTGCCGGCACGAATCTGCTGGGTTGGTCTCGGCGTCCGGCATCGCCTCGGTCTTGCTTTTAATGAGATGGTCCGTAACGGCGAATTGTCTGCGCCCGTAGTGATTGGACGTGACCATCTGGACAGCGGGTCTGTCGCCTCGCCAAACCGCGAGACAGAGTCAATGAAAGACGGTTCGGACGCAGTATCCGACTGGCCTTTGTTGAATGCGCTGTTGAACACGGCTAGCGGTGCAACATGGGTGTCGATCCATCATGGTGGTGGTGTCGGTATGGGCTTTTCCCAGCATTCAGGTATGGTCATCTGCTGTGATGGCACTGAGGACGCTGACCGTCGCATCGCCAATGTTCTGTGGAATGATCCGGCAACAGGGGTAATGCGCCATGCTGATGCCGGGTATGAGGATGCGGTGGCCTGTGCGCGTGAACAGGGGCTTAATCTGCCGGGGATTCTTGACTAGCGGCCGGATATTCTTGCCGAGAGAATTTTATCGCCAATCAATGCTGCAATATCTTTGACAGGAACGCCTCGGCGCGCTCGCCGCGTCCACCTGCAAAGAATTCGTCCTTGGTGCAATTTTCCTCAATCCGCCCTTCATCCATGAAGACGACGCGGTCAGCAACTTCGCGGGCAAATCCCATCTCGTGCGTCACCACCATCATGGTCATGCCGTCCGCCGCAAGTTCGGTCATCACATCCAGAACCTCATTGATCATTTCCGGATCAAGGGCAGAAGTTGGCTCGTCAAACAGCATCACGCGCGGTTTCATTGCCAATGCTCGCGCGATGGCGACCCGCTGTTGTTGTCCCCCCGACAGCTGACTTGGGAATTTATCAGCCTGATCGGCAATTTGCACCCGCTCAAGATAATGGCGTGCGATATCATTCGCCTCAGAGCGGGAGAGATTGCTGTTACGAATGGGACCTAGTGTCACATTTTCCAGAATCGACATATGCGGAAACAGGTTGAAGCTCTGGAATACCATGCCGACTTCGCGTCTCACCTGTTCCAGTTGGCTCATATTGCCATAGACCTCGCGTCCACAAACATGAATGGTTCCTTGTTGATGGTTTTCCAGTTGATTGACGCAACGGATCATTGTCGATTTACCCGAACCTGACGGGCCGCACACAACCACACGCTCTCCTTGTTTAACCAACAGATTGATATCCTTGAGAGCCTGAAAATGTTCAAACCATTTATTTACCCCGTCAAATGCAATCAGGATCTCCGGAGAGGGCTTTGAGGAAGAGTGCTTGTCGAGCATGATGTCTCCTATCGGCGGGTCCGCAAAGCGCGTCTCTCGAGATGACCGAATAGCGCTGCGAATGAATAACAGAGAATAAAATACATCGCCCCCACAATGATCCAGGTTTCAAAAACCTTGGTCGTTGTGGATGCCACCTCTGTTGCAAGGAAGGTCAATTCCTGAATAGAGATCAATGACACGATGGCGGAGTCCTTGATCAGGGTGATGAACTGGCCTGCAAGCGGCGGCAGAATTTTGCGCACTGCCTGTGGAAAAATGATGTCGCGCAGGACATTGATCGGTGACAGGCCAATGGCACGCGCGGCCTCCCATTGGCCTTTTGGAATGGATTGAATGCCGGCCCGCACAATTTCTGTGATATAGGCGCCCTCGAACAATGCGAGGCACAGCGCGCCCGCGACAAAATTGGATAGCAATTTGGGGTCACCAAACAGCGTGTAGAAAACGCCGGAGCTGACAAACGCCCCGTTCTTGTCAATATCGTCGAGCCCTATCAATGGCATCAATTGACCGGACAAAAAGAAATAAAAGATAAAAATAAAGACGACTGGCGGGATGTTTCGCACCAGTTCGACATAACAGCGGCTGATCATCCGCATTGCAAGGTTCCTGCTTGTCCGCATATAGCCCATGACAAGGCCAATAGACGCGGCGACCAGGGTGGCCCAGAAAGCAAGTCTTAATGTTGTGGCAATGCCTTCAAGCAGCAGGTTGGGCACATAGCGTGCCTTTTCTTCATCGTAGTAGATCACAAAGTTAAAAACGCGCGACCAATTCCAATTATATACAAGCACGTCACTGACACGGTAGACCGCGTAAGCAATAACAGCCCCGACGAGACCAAAACAGATAAAGTCTACGGTTGTCAGTCTGCGTCGTGTCTTTATGGGTGGTTCGGTCATGCGCGACATCTCTTGTTACAATGTCACCGACAGGAAAATCCTGCCGGTGACTGTTTTTGTTAGTTGTACTGATAAGAGCTACTGCTCCAGCTTGACCATATCTTTCCAGCCCGAACGGTTCTTGAACCAGAAATCATGACGCTCTTTAAGCCAGCCGTTACTGGTGTTGACCACGATCCAGTTGCTGAAGAAGTTCAGGGCATCGGCATCACCTTTGCGAAGGGCGAAACCCTCATTGCCACGTGTCAGATTTTCACCGTCAAAGGCAACGAAAACGTCATTCGGATAAGCTTCAGACCAGAAGCGTGGCTTTGGTGCGCTTGAGATCATTGCGTGTGCGTTTCCGTTTGCAACTTCCTGGAAAGCCTGCGCGTCGTCATCGAACTGACGCAGGGTTGATTTTGGAAACAGTTTTTGGGCAGCCTTACATGGTGTTGCACCACGACGACAGGCGATTGTCACGCTTGACTGGTTGTAATCTTCCATCGTTGTGAAGTTGCCAGCAAGCTTTTTGTTTGCTGCCATCATCTGGCCCGAATGAGCGTATGGTGTGGTGAAGTTCACTGTCAGGTTTCGCTGTGGAGTGATCGACATACCCCCAATGATGACGTCGAACTTCTTTGCCAACAATGCTGGAATGATACCGCTCCATGCAGTGGGAACAAACTCGACCTCGACGCCCATGTCCTCAGCAACCTTCGTCGCTACGTCAATTTCAAATCCGATAAGGTTGCCTTGCTTGTCACGCATCGCCCATGGAACAAAAGTCGACATACCTACCTTCAGTGTGCCGCGCTTTTGAATGTCTGCGATCAGGTCATCCGCAACCGCGGGTAACGAGGTTGCGACAACCCCGAACATCGCCACAAGGGCCAAGACGGCCTTTGTTTTCAGTATCCGTGTGAGTTTCATTTTTTTCTCCTCTCTCTGGTTTAGGATTGATCTTATCTGGTCCTGTTCATCCGTGCTTCCAGGATATTGACCATTACTGATAGGCTTGTTGTCAGGACGAGATACATTCCGGCTACAATGAACCAGATTTCAAACGCCATGTAGGTGTCCGATATCAGGTTGAGCCCTTCGGTTGTTAATTCTGCTACAGCGATCACGCTGACGATTGCCGAATGTTTGATCAGTGAGATCAGCAAACCGGTCAAAGGTGGCAGAATGAGGGGCATCGCCTGCGGGACGATGACATAGCGATATTTGTCAAATTTTGACAGACCGGTTGCATCAGCGGCTTCATATTGCCCTCGCTCAACGGCTTGGATCCCGCCACGAATGATTTCGGCGGCAAAAGAGCCTTCGAATGCCGCGAGGCATAAGACTCCGGCCCAAAAACGGTCAATCCCGAAAATTGGAGCCAGAACGAAATAGAACATGAACAACTGGACAAGCAGGGGGGTGTTGCGAATGATTTCAAGATATGTCGTTGCAATGGCACGTCCGGCAATCGAATTTGACATTCGGCCAATTGCCGTCGCCGCACCGATCAAGATCGACAGAATACTGCTGATGCCGGCCAGCTGTAGCGTCACTACAATACCTTTTAGCAATGGGCCCGGTATGAATTCACCGTCAATTACACGATAGAAAAACGGACCTACACGGTACCACTGCCATCTATATTCCATTGCCGCGGCGCCGGCATAGATCAACCACGCAATCACCGTGAACAGGATGATCGCCTGTGCCACCTGCCACAGTGAGCGCAGAATGTGAGCTGACGCCGGATCCTTTGGATGCCGTACGCCGTCCATCCCCAGCAGTTTCGCAAGAAACGGCATTTCAGGATGTGTTTGCGTCATCAGTCCGGTTCCCCCTAGCCATGAAAACGCTTAATTTCTTTATCATATATGCAAATATAGCAATGGCTATCCTTTTATTTATGTTATGGATTAATCTATTCCCTGATGACCAGAGGGTTTTGTTTATTTTGAAGTGGTAAGATGCTCTAGTAAAAGGAAAAAGATGAAGATTACTTTTCGTCAGATTGATGCCTTTCAGACCCTGATAACGTCCGGGACAGTGACAAAAACTGCCGCACTGCTTGAAATTTCGCAGCCAGCTGTCAGTCGTTTGATTTCAGATCTTGAGAAATCTGCAGGCTTCAAGCTCTTTCACCGGTCCGGACGAAAGCTTGAGCCAACACTCGAGGCGCGCCTCCTTGCCGAGGAAGTCGCGCAATCCATGGCGGGGCTCAAACGCATTGAGCAGGCGGCGCAAAATATACGCGACTTCAATCATGTACAGCTTCGTCTTGTTAGCACACCCTCTTTCGCAACAACATTGGCGCCACTGCTTATTGAGAAATTTGCCAAGCGGCACCCGAATGTTCATGTGTGTTTGGATATTCAGTCTGATGATGAGCGTATAGAATGGATGGTTCTTGAAAATCAGGATTTTGGAATTGCCGTATCAACAGGACGTAACCGGAACATCGCTACGCATAAAATGCTTGGCACAGAGGCTGTGTGTCTTCTTCCCAAAACACATCGTCTCGCTGGACAAAAGATCATTGCCCCACATGATCTTGCTGGCGAAAACTTCATCTCCTATTTCGAAGGATCACTTTTTAAAAGTGATATCGACAAAGCTTTCAATCAGGCCAAAGTCAAACGTCTGACACGATATGAAGGTAAGACGACTGCTGCGATCATCGGTATGGTCGGGGCCGGGCTTGGCGTGTCGATTATCGGTTCAGGCTTTGGCGCTGGCTCATTCGATCCAAGATGCGTGACTGTGCCGTTTACCCCGGCGATACGCTACACGGCTGAACTGCTGTGGTCGACCCAACGAAATTTGTCAGCCATACAGAATGAATTTCTGCAAATGATTCGTGACGAATTCGACAATGGGGTCGTTTAGGCATCATTTACCCGACTATCATTGAGCGCGTGACGAAATCTGTGGCGGGCTGCCTCACTGTGAATATAGTCGTAATTTCTTGGATACGCTTTTCCCGGAATGGTCTTTAACACGGCCATCACCGGACCTTCGCTGGCAAGCAGCTCTGGCAATGCGCGCTCAAATGCCGCCAAATCATAAAAGCATGTGGCGTCTTTATAGCCTGCTGCCTTTGCCATACCGGCAAAATCGACATTTCCGGCCCCCGGAATGGGGTGGGCACCATTAACCTCATAAACGCCATTTTCAAAGACGAGATGCAGAAACTTTCCGGGTTGGACGTTGCCAATGGTGACAAGGCTTCCGAGATTCATCAGAAGGCTGCCATCACCATCGAGAATGATGACCTGTCTGTCGGGGCTGCCGAGGGCAAGCCCCAAAGCATGTGAAGACGCCTGTCCCATGGCACCTGTCGACACATAATTGAGGTCTCGTGGGCATAACGCAAGCCAATCGAAACAACTCTGATACACCGCGACAACAAGGTCACGCGGCGTGACGTGCGAGCGTAATGCGGTCAGGGCAAGGTCGCGCTGTATCATGTTCTGCCTCGGTCAAAAACGGGTGGCTGGCCAACGAGGAAACACAGTGCGTCACCGGACCGATAGGCGTTGTCGATGGCAGGTGAAATCTTTGTAGCATCGTCACGGCTGTCAATGCCAATATGCTTCAATGCCATTGCGTCAAGAATGGGCGGAATGATCCGAACGCCGTAGCTTGCTGATTCTGCTACCGTTTCAGTCGCGGCTTTGCCCTGCAAACCGACCATCATGCAAACCGGTTGATGATAATCCATGGCAATGGCCCTGATCGCGTTCAGCGAGTCCATGAGACCTGTCTGTTGCATCAATAGCACCGCGCGGGTGTTGCTGTAGGAGAGGGCGGCGCAGATGGATACGCCTTCATCTTCCTTGCAAACCCTGATTAATCTGAAGTCCGGGTCCGTTGATATGGGCCACAAGAGCCCATCGCTCGTCACAATATCGGGGACTGATACAATGATCCCAACACCGGCCTGCTTCAGCTGGCTTATAATGTCTTCGCCGCGTGGCGGAGAGAGTTGAGCTGACGAGGCTGTAGTCATGCAATCTCTCCATAAAGCCGTGTTAGTGCATTGATGGCGGCATGCGTTTCTTCATGCTGCCCGATGGTCATTCTGATACAGGCGTCAAAGGCTGGTGACGCAAAACGCCGCAGAGAAATTCCTTCCTTGCGCAAGGCCTCATCGAGCGTTTGTGCCAGACCCGGACGTGATTTCATCTCCATCAAAATGAAATTGCCATGCCCCGGATAGACATGAATGCCAGCCGCCGTGAGCTGTTGTGTTGCCTCGTCCCGCAAGGCAACGGTTTCACGGCGCACATAGTCGCGGTGATCTGTATCCTCAAGGGCCGCAACTGCGGCGTAAAGCGAAGGGGTGGCAAGAGGAAAGGTGAGTCCAATGCGGGTAATGGTATCTATTACTTCAGGTGCCCCATAGGCCCAGCCCACTCTTGCGCCGGCGAGACCGTGGATCTTTGAAAAGCTTCTTGTAACAACAACATTTTTGTGAACGCGCACAAGGTCCTCGCCCAAATCATAACGCGGGTCGGTAACATATTCTGCATAGGCGCCGTCTATCACCAGCAGTACATGGCCGGGAAGCCCTGCATGCAAGCGTCGCAGTTCATCGCCCGGCAACATCGCCCCGGACGGATTGTCCGGATTGGCAATATAAACGATCCGTGTTTCAGGGGTTAGGCTGGCCAGCATCGAGTCAACGTCGGTGCAAAAGTCCCTGTCAGGGGCTGCTATCGCTTCTGCATCATTCGCATAGGCATAGTTTGGCACCTTTAAATAGCTGTTCTGGCTTCGCAATAGTGAGGTGCCCGGTCCCAGATAGGCGCGGGCAATACGCGCCAACACATCATCAGAGCCAAAGCCAATCGCAATATTCTCTGGTTCAAGCTGATAACAGGACGCAAGGGCCGGCACCAGAATGCTCGCTGGATTTTCGAGATAGCGTTCAAGATGGCTGGCTGCTCTGGTGGCCGCTTCTAATGCTTTGGGCGAGGGACCAAAAGCGTTTTCGTTTGAGTCGAGTGCGATCGTGATTTTGGGCCTGGCGTCAGCCGCGGTCCCCACCATATGTGCCTTTATAGAGGCAATGCCAGACTTAGCTTTGGGTATGGAACTTTTTGTATCTGTTGTCATATTTAAGGCCTCACCGTTCCAATATAATTCATCACATTAACGTATAGTAATTGCAAGGAATTTAAAAAAAGTTATACTAACATGTTGTTATCTAAAACATGAGCTTACAGTTTGACAAAATAAACAAAGCAGTTGATTTCATTGGAATAGGATGTGTCAGGAAACACAGGCCATTCCTGAACAATAGGGCCAAAATTTATGGCAAAAACGCGTCTTGAGGTAAATATCAGCCTTGATCAGCCGGGAAAACGAGCAGGCGATATTCTCATGCGTTGGTCCGATAACGTCCGCCCGCTTGGTGTCTATCCGGTGCCGATTGCCTGCATTGTCGGCAAACCCGGACCAACGGCATTGCTTGTGGCCGGAATACATGGCGACGAATTTGAGGGGCCGGTTGTGTTGAGCCGGTTGATAGATGAGACAGACCCCGCGCGAATTGACGGGCGCCTGATCATCCTGCCAGCATTCAACAGTCCGGCGGTGCTTGCGTCACAGCGTACATCACCCCTTGACGGGCGCAATTTAAACCGGGCCTTTCCGGGTGATCCAAACGGCGGTCCAACGGATATGCTGGCGGATTTTCTTGTCTCTGTAATGTTGCCCGAGGCGGATTTGGTGATAGATCTGCATTCAGGAGGCAAGGCATCTGTCTTTGCCACATCTGCGCTCGCCACACGCAGTGATGATCACGATTTGATGCAGGCCAACCTGACACTTGCCAGAGCGTTTGGGGCTCCGATGATTTGGATGCTGGGTGCATATAA
>Ga0181590_10002108_pt1 | contig 16758 bp, 28 predicted proteins | sample 071ome_34_FD_132446 | JGI IMG/M metagenome (GOLD analysis project Ga0181590, IMG submission 132446) | Coastal salt marsh microbial communities from the Groves Creek Marsh, Skidaway Island, Georgia - 071411BT metaG (megahit assembly) | ecosystem: Environmental > Aquatic > Marine > Intertidal...
CGCATCAAGGACTTCAGGCGTTTCCTCTTTCACAGCATCCCGCTGTTCCAGTGCCTTGGCGACTGCGGACGCAGCGGCCTTTGCTTCGTTGCGCGATAGGCTACCTGCATCCCGCAGAAGTTCTTCCCATTCACGCACCGTGCGATCCGCACCTTTAACCGCTTGAACCCTTGCGCGGGGGTTCATTGGAAAAGTAACTGCGGAAATCTCCATGAGATCAACTGACTTGAGATAGCGCCTTTTGCCCTTCTCATCATAGTCAACCCCTTTAGGGTCTACGCGATAACCTATTGAAAGGCCATCAAGCGCCCCCATTTTCATCAACTCATAAACTTCGCGGCCTCTTTGGGTTCCCATTGCCAATCTGCCTTTGACCTTTAAGCCCCTGCGATCTTCAATGATCTCATCGAAAACACCGATAGGCTCATCCTGTCTATGCTGATAGAGCATCTTAACCGCTTTCGCGCCCTTTTTGCCTATCGACTTAGCAAAGGCTCCCTCAACCACAATATCATTCCCCAAATCTTTGTTCCCAAAGATTGAGCCGTAACCTGAGAAAACACCTTTTTCCTCTTCGTCTTGGTGGGCTTTATATTCGAATTGAACATCAAGAGTGCCATCTTCCAACTTGGTTTCTTGATCCTCAATGATTTCTTGTGGTTCGATTTGATCTTCAGTCATTTTTTCGCCCTCGAATTGGCTGATACAAACCGCGACCCTTTGGCCTTGGTTTGGAAACTCACTTATCAACTTGTCATCGCCTACACAGCGACCAACAAAGTCATCTCTGCTTTCGCCTAATCTTGGCTTTGGCAATGGCATATATAAACCTCAATGGTTATGCTTACCGATAACTTACCATATAACATGTAATCGGGTCAAAGGCTAGTATCACGGGCGCACAGTGCTTGTGCCTTCCATGTATCGACGTTCTAAAATACTTTCCACAACGTCACGAAAGAATATTTCCTCACCCGCCAAATCTTGCATAAGAGATTGGATTTCCTCATAGTTCCGCTTGTTAAGTTTTGGCAGATCAAGAATTTCTTCTATTCGCTCAGATTGTGCGCTCAACTGCTATCTCCCTAATAAACTCCATAAACTCAGGTCTTACCTTGTCCATTCTGCCTATAGCAAAAAGGCTAAACTGTTCCGCGAAAAATTCTTTTTCGTCTTGCTCAGAGTAGGTTGTGGGTAAAAGTTTTTTGCGTTTTTTGCGTAACCTAAAGTTCTTTTGGAAAAACTGTTTTAGTTCCCGCTCAGTTGGTACGTCAAAAACATAACCACCATCAGTTATGCGAGTTTTGTGATACTGATGAATGTGATGTCCAAATTCATGATACATCGTTGATCGCATATGATCTATTCCCGCATAAGAATATTGCTCTGCGGTAAATGGCTTGAGTGCATCTTCGCCCTCTGTCCATTCGCTAAGAACCCAATTTTTATTGCGCCTCATAATCCGCTGTTGAACATTTCGCCTACTCGTTAAGGTATTTGTTTGCTCGTTGATAGGTTCAATTTGTGCGCGGTATTCCTCGCGGCTAATTTCATCATTGAAATATGCACGGCGTATTACGGCCCTTTCCTGTTCAAGTTCGTCGATCTGTTTTTTAAACTCCACATCCTTCGCAGCCGCATCATCAAATTCTTTTTTCGCAACTAATCTATCAACATCATCTCTCATATCTTCGGCATATCTGTTGAAGTAGGCGGGGTTCAAATTCATAACGCCATCACCCTGAGAGGCTATGGCTTTCATCGACTGAACCTGATAACCGCGCATCCTTGGTATTCTTAGAAAGTCCGAAAGATAATTGAGTTCGTCGGTTATTACTGCAACCATAGCAAGCGCATCATCGGACAAATCATCTGAATTTATAATTTTACCCCAATTCCGCTGGCTCATTCCCCTATAACGCGGTTTAACATTATACCTATCATCATTCCCAGATGCCTCTAGCACCTCGTCAAGTCGCCGTTTAGCGTCTGATCTCTTAATGTCTGGGAAATTCTCGTTAGTAACTCGCCCCTTATTTGGCCTTACAAATTGGTCTGTTACTTTAAGAGTGGCGAAAACATCGATCAAACTGTCATCTTGCTCTGGCTCTGGAATGTCTGGCAACTCTTCAGGACCAATATCAACGCTTTCGACATCATCAAACAGAGCATCTTCATCGCTAAAGTAAACCGCCAAACATCTGCAATTGATATTATTAGCCGCACCACCAGAGCCATCATGCGGATGAACCATCTCAATCTCAGCGCCACGATACCTGATAATGAACTTCTCATCGATGCCAACTTCTTGACCGTTGGCACTTCTATGATGATCCCTTGTGCGCCCGTCTGAAACACTTACCCACCGTTTCCGCTGTGCAGGTAGGTTTAACTCTTTTGTCGCGGTGTAGGTGGCGTAGGATGCCGCTGCATGAGTTTCTGTCCTTGCTATAGTCGCTGACCTAGCGCGAGCAATTGCGCCACTGGTTTTCTCCCTTATGCGCTTGGCAATCTTATCAACGCCCTCACCGCCATTTTCTCCATCCCTGATGGCCTGTAATATTTGACGCCCAGTTGTCGCTGTAATCCCTCTGATCTTTTCCCCAGCAAACTTTTCATAATATTGGAAAACAAGCTGAGAAAACCTTTCTTGCTTACGGTTTTCATAGACCCGATCACCGAATTTCTCGATTACTTCTGTATAATGGGCGCGAAATACTTGCTCTAGTTCGCCCTTCATGGGCCTCATAGCGTTTGTGAAGCCCCCAGACTGTTCATATTCAGCCGCAGCCCTTTGGCCCACTTTCTTTAAAACCCCCATTATACGGCCCGTCATGGACCGCTCAAAGCTAATCCTCAACCGATTAACCTCTCTAATCTCTTTAGAGATAGAGACACGGGACCGATTGGCCTTAATGAACACAGGAAAAGTCATGCCCTTTTATACCATGTGATTTTTTTTTCGTCTAATTGCATTTTTTTTGTAAATATGTTGTTGACAGTTGTAATTACATCGATTACAAAGGGGGCATACCAAATGAAGGAACACGAAAATGACTAACGAAACAAACATCGCAAAACTAGCTCGCCTTTACACAGAAGAAGGCTTCACAAAAGAGCAAGCCGCGACTGAGATGGTGAACAACAACACACCATACTCGTTTGCCGTAAAAGTTCTACTCGCAATGAAATAATCAACGGGGCTTCGGCCCCACCATACCAAAAGGAAGGAAATTCAAATGGCAGATCAATCTTTAGAAACTCGCGTAAGTAAAGCGATTGATCATCTTTTGGCGGTTATTGATCGCCGTGGCTTGGATAATGTTTCAGACGAAACACGCGAAGCATATTATGCATTGGATGCCTTACAAGAAGGTTTGAAGTATGGCTCAATGGATCATGGAACAGCAATCGTTTTTTACACACCTTAATCTCAGCGGGGGCGAAAGCCCCCAACAACCAAAAGGAGAAAAACAATGAAAATTGACACACAAGATTGGATTATCTTTGCCCTCGTTATCATAATGGCAATGGTATTCGTCACAGGCATAAGCGCGGGGTGGTGGTTATGATAACCGAAAAATTCAACGGCAAAATCTTACGAAAACTTCGGGAAGGAAGGGGCATCACGCAAATAGCACTGTGTCAGGATTTGGGCTTAGATCAGGCAAGCTATTCCAAATATGAAAGAGGGGTTGTCAAAAACCCCCCTGCCACAAAAGTAAAAGAATTTGCTAAGTATTTTGATGTCCCATATGAAAGTTTCTTTGCTGAAATGCAAAAAGAGAATATCCTAATCAAAAGGAACTCAAGCATTCCAGAACGCATTGACGTTCATGTTCATGTCACGATTGATTGGGGGTTTCAATGATTGAGTTCTTCACTGTCTTAATTATTGACTATGAAATGGCGTCATACAATGCAGCCCCCGTTGCAAGTATCGTGTACGCCTCACAGAACCACTGCCAAGAAGCAATGGATCAAGGGTTGGCTGATCCGATCTATGATCATATCGTGAAGCTGTACGGCAATGACATTTTTATGACCTGCGTGGAGACTGATGTTGTTTCATCCGTACTTAGACCAAGGGCAAGACCATGACTGAGAAATGTATGTACTGCGAAAATGACGCTCTGATAAAACATCAGGATTTTGAGTTATACTGTGGTCAGTGTTGGATGAAAAAGGAATACAATGATGCACAAACTCACATCCCAAGATCACGCACTTTTACGTCAACTTCGTCGAGAGGAAGAACGCTGTCTCGACGCTTACCTTCGAACAGGCGCGAAACACCCTAACCTTGAAAGGGATTTATGGAGAGCGAGAAAGGAACTAGAGCGGTTTGTGCGCAGCCTACGCTTCGAAGGGAAACATATATAGAAGTTGCCAAGTGAATTTGTTGGTGCTAGATCAAAGGCACTAACAGATCAAAAAGGAAATAAACATGGCGACAAAAAAGAAAATGAGAGGCGTAATCTGCTTCGACCTCGAAATACAGGCGCAAAACCTCAAGCACCTTGCTTCAATCGAAGAGGAGTTGAAAGCACTCGCCCAAGCTTGGATCACAAACCAAGATAAGGATGAGATCAAGGTGATCGCTCATCAGGCAGAAATGACTGATAGACGGGGTGGCGTAAGCGGACCAATTGCCAACATGGTCTGGCGAAAGAGTAACACAAACCCATATCGACGTAGGGCATAAATACAAAAAGGGGGTAAGCGTAAAACCTACCCCCTTTTCTTCACTAACTGTAACTGAAAACGACCAAGCAACCTCAGTAACAGGATAATTTTAGCCTCAAAGATTTCTCTTTTCAAGCCTATTGTTCCATTCATCCCACGTTGGCAGAACTTCCCCATAATCAATCTTGTTCTGATTACATAGCAAACGTAAGCGATATATTTCGTCCGCAGCCGAAGTATAAAGTTCAGAGTGCTTATTTTCCCTGCCACCCAAAAACAAAGCCGCCCTCTCAAGCCTTGATGCGATGTCTACCTTTGGAACAAAATGCTTTTGGGTTTCCCAAGGAAAAGGCCAATCTCTCCCACTGTACTGGCTCATCACAAATCCTTATCTTTCGGTATCGTCGCATCCATTTGCTTTTCTAGTTCGCGGAATAGCTTGTAGATGCCCAAGGTGGTGCGCTTTCTTACCTTGTTGTAATTTGGGTTCTTTGTCGCCTGATCCCTGATATGTTGCAAAACCTTTTCTTGCGCCAAGTCCAAGGTCTTATATTCACCTCTAAGAAAAAGAGCCGAATAACAAGCTACACCCATCAGCAAATCTTGATCCCACTTTGAAAGCTCCATGCCTGATAGCTCATTCCAATCACGTTCAAATATTCGGCCTATCTCTTGGAAAAGATCAACGGCATCAGTTTTTGTAAGTTTCATTAATTTCTCTTCAATAAAACAGAAAATGTACCAGAAACCGCATCTGTTCCTGATGAAGTTTTAGCACGGATTTCTATATCATCCTTCTCATTCACCACTGTGGCCTTTTGCAAATCTTGCACAAACGCTGTGTTCTGAACCGTGGATCGCGCCTTTGTTTGAATGATCCCCGCATTCTTGCGCACAATTAAGCGCCCATCCAGATACTTGTTTGATGCAGATGCACCAGAACTAAAGGACCATTGAGTTATGTAGCCTGTGAAGCCAGCAGGGATAGTATAAACCGCCATGAGGGTTTGACCCATATCCGCACTAATCTTTGCAACTGTGGTGCCGCCAATGGATAGTGTGATGTCACCCGCATTCACCTCACCAGAACCCGCCTGAGAAACAAAAGAACGAAACACGCGGATGAATGTGCTTGCTACCGTTGTGCTAGAAGTCCCATCCATATCCACCTCTAAGGACTTCGGAAGCCAGTTTTCATCTAAGCCATCAATAGTGATCTTTTGTGCGCCTGTGCCACTAATATCATCCGCTGCATCAGAACTAACAACAGATACACTCCCCGCTGTGGATATATAACTGTATAAACCGCCAGCATCCCAAACGGTTTCCTCATCCGTTCCAATCGCTGGATTAAATCCAAACTTATAAATCGCGGGACCATAAGCACCTTTTGCCGCCTGAACAGAACCAACATTCATCTTTGTTTACTCCGCTGCTATCTCATATGTCCCATGCGATTTTTCTGTTTTCAAAGGATGTCCCTCTGGCAATAAATCAGTGTCAAATTTACCGCTACGGAACCGCCCAGTACGCACAGCGCGAAGGAAACCATTCACTCTGGCATATGCCCATTGGTCTGGACTATTCACGTTAGGACGAACACTTTCAGGATTTGTGCGATATGCACCTACCCCTCTGCGAAATACTGCTTCCAGCATTCGCTGAGTGACACGCTTACCCTTTTGATTTCCGTACTTGTCATTGTGATCTTTGACCTTTTCAGCCAGACCCTTCTTGACCGCCGCACTTACTTCCTCTGCTTTGATCTCGCCATGATTTGGGCTATCCCAAAAGTCATGATAGTAAGCCTCTAACCCTAAAGACTTATCACGCTCATCATTTAATTGCTGAACTTTTCGCCGCGCCCAGACCTGCCCCTCGTCACCGCCCCAACCAAGCCAAGCGATCAAACCCGCAGAAGGCCATCCATCTTCGCCACGACGAAAGCCTTGGGCTTCCTTATCGACTTCGTGACGGGAAAAGAAGCTGTGCATACGCCGTACTGTTCTGGGGCTTAGACGCTCTTTGTCAATCAACTGATTAGCCCTAGCCACACCAACAGGCGTCATGCCCCTTCCGTATTCTCTACGCAAATCCAAGGCTCTCTGAGCGTTTCTAGCCATTGCCGCAGTTGGAGTGGTGTCAACATCTGCCTCTGCCTTGCCCTCTTCAGCCTCAGACCAACGTGCGCAAACATATTCCAACCGAATATTTGCATCAAACAATTCGCAATAACCATCTTCGTTGTGAATACAGTTACCACAGTTCTGTTCTTCATCACCTAATGCATAAGCATCTGGCAATGATGGGGGGACATCTTCACCGTCTGGATAGAAATCCAACTTGGTTTCTGATCCGTATGCAGATTTTCCCGCTTGCTCTGGATCAATGCCATCATCTTCTGCGACCTCTGGACCCCCTAGAGGGAACAAGTTTGCAGCAATGAACACCTCATCCCCACCTGTGATTGGCTCAAGCCCCAACCGATCCCGCGCCTCGTTACGACTTATGATGCCCTCTCTTACCGCAGCAACTACATTTTCATAGATACGCCTTCTGCGCTCTGTCATTGCTGGGATTTGATCGATGTCATATTGAATATGAATTTCATCCCCAAAACTTGGAGCAAGCCACTCATTCAAATCACTCTCAATCCTTTTTGCCAATGGGATTATGGTTTCTTCATACAATGCCAAACGCGCTTCTTGGACATTGGCATACGTTTGACTGTCTGGAATACCGATCAATTGAGATGGAACACCAAAGCATAGAGCAATGTCCTTTGCCGCCATATGCTTGTTCTCTAAGAAATCCATGTCTCGCGGAGACATCCCCATTTCTTTCCAATCAAAGTCTCCCTCAAGCAACATAGGCTTGCCAGCATTCTTTTGACCTGTGAACTTACGCTCCATGTCTTCGCTGATCACTTGGCGCTGAGTGTCCGTTAGCATTACAGCATTGCCGATCTCATCCTTGGGCTTAAAGATAATTGCGCCTGAGGGACGTGCTCCGTTAGTCAGAAGCCCTATATTATGCTTTGCAATCATGTTGTGTTGGTCAAGATCAACCGCAGCCGCCATTAAAGGGGATAGTCCAAGATAATCATCCAAAGGGTTCCACATTTTGAAATGCTTGACCTCAGACTGCCCTGATACTGGGTCTGCGTCATACTTTGCGACAACTTGGCTGTTAAGTTTATACTTGTAAGATTTCGGGATTGAAGTTTCGCTTGGCTCAATCTCAATGCGATCAGGACGCAAAGTATAAAGTTCAGTTGGTATTTGGTTCACTGCGGATGCAAGAGCGTAGCTATTGCCAGACAACAGCAAGAAGGAATACAACGCTTGAAAGTATTCAATACCCGCTTGCATAGGATTTGGCCTTTTTAGCAAACTAATCAGGGGGTGAGCCTCAAGTTCTATATCACCCTGATAAACCTTAAACGGTATAGAAGCAGCGCCATTTGCAATCTCGTTCACACATCGATAAACAATGGCGTTTTGCTGATACCCCTCAGAGGCATAGTCTTTGAAGCTATCCTTGCGCTTATGGCTGAACATTGAGCCACCTTGCACGTAGACCTTTGGTGCCTCTTTCACTTCCAAACGCGGGAAGATCGCATTCCTTAGGTTATCTAACACGCCCATTTTACGTTATTCTCCACACTGCTTGTCCACTTGATTGTGACAATTCCGTAATCGCCCAAACCAAGGCGTCAAGTCTATCTGGGGATACATTACCAGAACCGTTATAAAAAATCATCTGTTCTTCCAACTCTGGGAACCTTCCAGCATGAAAAACTTGCTCCCTTTCATACAGTGCAGCAATCGGTTCAGCCCTCAACATCTTCCCCCTTGTCGCCCTCACCGCTTTATAGGCAACTGATCTATCACTATCTAATATCAGTTTTTGCACCATATCACCACCCTGATTGACTTCAGCCACGATGCGATCAGCCTGATATTTGTGATATTTTGCAATCGCCGCGCTTATCCACTTGTCAGGAGAGCCGCGAAGCGTTGCATCTTCAAGAACATAATAATTTGGCTTTGAGGCTGATCTACCTGCTACAATGATCCCCGTTTCGTCGGAGTTCTTTCCACCCGTAACCGCTGGGTCGATGGCAACAACAATTCTTGAAAGTTCTGGAACATCATCAGGATCAATTCTTTGAAGGTTAATGAGATCAGAGTTCCACAAAGCACCATCAACTTCGCGCAGATAATCACCCAACCAAACGTGAGCATGACGTAATGGGTCCACTTGCTTTAATCTCTCAGCAATCTTGACCATCGCCTCAGGGACAAATGGGTTCTGGTAATAGTTCACATGCACCAGAACACTGTCCTCGTTATCTTTGAAGAATTGCTCAACAGCATCCGTTTCTTGAAATGGGTTCCAACTAAACCAGATTTCGGACCCCTCTTTGCGGATTGTGGGATCAAGCAACTCCAATGACCTTTTGCTCAAGCTTTGCGCTTCCTCACACCACGCCAGATCAAAACCTTCCAGAGACTTGACGCTTTCAGCCGTATGGTCTTGCATACCCTGAAAGATGATAACCCCAGACCCCTCTTTTGATTTTATCTCTGTGCTTTGGATTTCGAACATGTAACCGACACCCAAGCTTTCGATCTTATCCGCAAGCAATTGTTTTGCTGAGAACTTTAATGACTTCTGAACCTCTCGAATGCAAACCACCCGAAGATCAGGATTGACTATCATTCTCTCAATGATCGCCTCCGCGAAGAAATGAGATTTTCCCGAAGCCCTGCCGCCTTTAGCGCCACGGTATCGCGGAGAGCCTTCAACGCCCATCAGAAGCGGTTCAGTCCACTTCGGCGTCAATATCGATAGTTCTGTCAATAAAAACTCGCTTGATTACTGTGGGCTTCATAGAACCATCAGAGGAAGTGTGATCCAACTTCTCACCATAAACCTTGGGCCTCAACTTCCCCGCCATCCACTTTCTCGCATCGATCCGCAACTTTGAACGCTGAACATGTTCATGATTGAACTGCCCTTTTACATCTCTGTCCTGAGAGCAATCATCAGCGATTGCCAGAACCTCATCAAATATTGCATCAGCCATTTCAATTCTCGCGCGCGCGTATTGGTCGCTAAAATCCTCATATTTGCGCAACCACCTGAACACTGTTGCCCTGTTTGGCATATCATCACGTTTACAGATGTCCCTCAGAGATATTCCGTCCATCAGCATCTCACAAATGCAATCGGCTAATTCTTCGGAATAATCTGTGGGCCTACCAATGCTTTTCTTTTCATTCCCAGACATTCAATCGCTCCTACGATATGCTAAGAATATAATGCTTTTATTTGATTTGGTAAACTCTGAGGATTTTCTAGTGTCTAGTACCGCCGTGAAGCATCTCAAGCAACGCCTCGAATTGCTCTGCCTCTGTTGCTAATTGATGGGTCAAAGCAATGCCTTCAAGTATTTCATTCTGTGCATTCTCATGGGTGGTAAGTAGGTGAAACACTAGGCAATGGATTTCATGCCGTGTGAGGCCAAAGTCAAACACCTGATAGATTACTTCAAGCTTATCGAAGTCTACATCCATTTTTTGATTAGGCTGGGGCATATTCACCTTTGAAAAAGTCGCCCCCCTAAGGGGGCTAGTACAGGGAGGTCCAGAGGCATGAACAACTTGGGACGAAGAGTGTTCGAAATGGACCTAACACCACTATACACCATGACTGTTCATGCGCAAATATCTTTCGTAGGGTTCAAGATCACTTGCATTCACTAGCCCTGTTGATAGCACAAGTTGCCTTCCATTACCAGTGATGTAGTATTCCCCGACAGGCTCACCACGACTGATCTTCTTTGCCATGATATAGGTTGCATCGAAATCCTTGGGTTGTTGAGAGATTGAAAGATGTTCTTCGATCATTGAACCACGGTTCTCTTTAATGCCCTTCACGAAAATTGATATTGAAGGCCACCGCCTAGATGATTGGTTCTTGCGTACAAACTCAGCCGCCTTTTCAAGTATATATCTCAAACCGCCCTCATTGGTTTTGCTTGGGATTTCGCTGTTGATGTCCTCAACCATCAAGACCATTTCTTCGCGCATTGCTGCATCATCCATGTGTGCAGGGGCTTCATAACGCTTCAATGTCTGAAAGAGCCACCCAGAGATAACCCGTTTTCTTTCTTCATAATTCATTCTTTGTCTCCCTGTATTTGGTATTTGTCAAATGGTGCGATGCGATGGAGATTGGAATAATCCCCCTGCATCAAAGAATTTAAAAGATCAGATGACTTTTGTGGTCTTGCTTCAACCTCTATCTCATCGTCCCACTGCTTTTTATTTAACCATGATGCTGGGTAAGGAATATATTGCTTTTCCTTATTTACCACAGACTGAGCGAATAGCTGCGCAGCGTTGATGATTTCTTCTGGGTCTTTGATTGTTATGGCTTTCAACCAAGCCTTTTCTGCGGCCCCCTTACCCTTCTTTCTTGGATAGACAGAATAGAATTGAGCAAATAATTCATCTATTCTTACAAGGTTATCTCTTACAAGGTTATTGGGTGGCAAATTTTGCACCCTCCCCCTAGCAAATTTTGCTATGTCCCCATGCAGATTTTGCGCCCCCTCAAGATGGAACTTGTAGTTGTTAGCAGTTTGCTTTCCATCTTCACGAAAGGCTTTTTCCACTTCGATCAACTCACAGGAAATGAGCATATCCATATGATTTTGAACTGAACGCTTGGACATTTCGCAAAGCTGAGACAATCTGTTTAAGCTTGGGAAACATTTTTGCGTTTCTGAATTGTGATGATCAGCCAACCAGTAAAGCAAAACCTTTGTTGCTGGCGCTAATCCCTTTTGCCTCATGGCAAGTGCAGTCATGTAGTGTGACATGTATTCCTCTTTTTTGTGTCCGTTATGTCTCATAATGTCCGTAAAAGTCTAAATATGGGCCGTTATTAATAGCCCTAGCTTGACTGAATACTAGATATGGTATATGGGGGGTAACTGAGACATATTAGACCCCCAGAGTTCCTTACTGCTCGTTTCTTTGGGTTTCCTTCCGATAGTCTGGTTGTGTTTCTCTTTTTTGGTATGTGAAAGGGTCGCCATTTTGGTGGCCCTTTTGCGTTCCTAGCACCATTTGGCTCCAAATGCAACCATATATATTCAGCAAGCTTTTACCGACCTAACTGTCATTCATTTTTGAATAAACAAAAAATGTATTGACACTCAATAAAACAATCTTTACTGTTGGCTTCACCAAAAAAGCGAAACACAGGAGACTTAGGAATGGTTGATAGACCACCAGCTTCATTTATTGCTGATCAAATATCAATAGCGATCAGCCAATACATGGGCGATCTTTTACTTAAATCTATGACCAATGAAATCACTCATCAGGAATATTTGCAAAAGCAGTATCCTATTGGGTGCCATGATTTGATCTCAAAAGCCGCAGCTAATGCTGTAGCACTCTGGAACCATAACCAAAAAGAGGAACTTCCAAATGATAACAATTGATAAAGGCTTTCCGATCCCTCAACAGGGAACAAAAGGCAGACACCCTAAATGGCAAATTCTTTTCACAGAAATGCAGGTTGGTGATAGCGTTCTGATCACAACAGGACAGGCGATTGCTTTGACAAAAGCAGCTAAAGTTCTGGGTGGTAATGTCAGACAATCATCAAGGGATTGCGAAAACGGATTTACCAGAGTTTGGAGAATTAGCTAATGAGTGTGTTTTCAAACTTATCCAGTGTGAACGTGAACGAGTGGACAGAGAAAAAGGGACGATTTACTTATCTCTCTTGGTCGGACGCTTGGACCGAAATAAAAAAGGCTTATCCAAACTCAACCAGTTATGATTTGCTAGAGGATGTTGTTTACCCAGATGGAACCCGTGAGGTTCGATGCAGTGTGACCATAGAAGGCCAAACTCATATGATGTTTCTGCCTGTAATGGATAACAACAACCGCGCCATTAAAAACCCCAATGCGAAGGACATGACAGACGCCCGTATGCGTTGCCTCACGAAGGCCATAGCGATGCACGGGCTGGGGTTATACATCTATCGCGGTGAGGGCATCCCACGGGACATAGAGGCCCAAGAAGGCCAAGAGCCTTTGAGCGGATACCCTGAACCCCCAGAGGGAACCCCTGAACCCTCAAGGGAAAAAGGGATTGGCAAAAATGTTCCACAGATGGACCTCAAGGTAGAAGATGCCGCAAGTATGTGGATGGACTTTTATAAAGACCTGTCCGAAAGCCAGAAGTTTGCCGATAACGAAGATAAGTTCCAAACCTTCATGGACAGACGCGCTGAAAAATATCTTAGTGCAGATTTCAACAACAGGCTTTGGAACGCTCACAATACAGCCAAAAGGAGATTGATGGTATGATCAGCATTCATGTTGTTGGAAAACTTTACCAAGACAGTGAAGTCAAACAGGGATCGAATGGCGAATATTTGCAGTTCAGTATTGGTGTTCGTGATGATCGTGGCGACGAAGGGAGAATGATGTACTTCGATGTCAATACAAAACAGGTTGGACTTGCAGGTTATCTCAAGTCACAGAAACAGGTTCTTGTTCGCGGCGATCTCAAATCAAGGGAATACAATGGGAAAACATACTTTTCCATCCGCTCACCCTCTATCACGCTTCTGGGGGGGAATGACTTCCCAGATGCAAAAAATCGCAACTCATCTATGTCTGAAGCTGCAAATTCAGACAGTCACAGGAATTTAGAAGATGAAATTCCGTTTTAAATCCCCAAAAAGAAAATCCGAAGATACCAGAAGGACAAACCCAATGTTTAAAAAAGTTGCCTCATCAGAACATGTCAGAAAAATGTCACCGAAGTCTGACAACTATGCAAAGATATATAATCACCAGCCTCATATCAAAGGTCGTGGATCGATGGGCTTGATAATCTGCACCGAACTAGCAACTCGCGCCAATATGCGGGTAGGTGAGAGAGCAAGTGTTCACCTTGTTGAAGATGATGCCAACAAGAAATGGCTATTGATTGAGCGTGACCCTAATGGTTCCAAACTCACATCAATGAATAATTCAAAAGAAGATGCCTTAAAAAAGCCTCAACGCTTCAAGGTTCAGGTTCGCGTTATGGATTGGATGAAGCGTCATGTTGTTGGTATGGGCGAAGAGGCACGAAGCCTTTCTACCAATCTTGCAAAAACTCAGGATGGTGGGATCGCTTTCCCGCTTGAAGCTAAAAAAGAAGAGCCTTGGTTCAAACGTGGCTAGACCACCAATCCAAATAAGCAAGTCTGGGGGGCAGTTATTGCCCCTCACCGTTTATGATGCTGAAGCGATAGAAGAACGCTCAGAGGGGCAGATATTCACTCTCAGACCCGTTAAACATCGATCACCACCACAACACAAAATGTATTGGCAAATTTTAAAGCGCACAGTTGAAGCAACTGGCAAATGGGCAACACCATCACACTTGCATGATGATTTGAAGATGCTTTTGGGCTATCATAAAGCAACGCTTAATCTATTGACGGGGGAAGTGTACTACAGAGCCGATAGCATCGCTTATCAGAAAATGGATCAAGAAGAGTTCAACAAATATCTTGATGCCGCAATGGGCAAGCTTGCAGAGGTTCTTGGACATGATCCTATGGAGTTGCTGAATGAATGAAGATAATGCCGATTTGAAAGCGCAGACGGAATTATTAAGGCGTGAAGTTAATATGTCGATCCTAAGACCCTTGAATGAGCCGTGCCGCAAATGTGGCTCAGTCCCCAATGAAAACTGCAAGCATAGTAGCAGTAAGCAAAATGACAAACCTAGCCAATAAAGCGCCTTTGGGATTGAAGGACAAATCGAAGAAACAAAAAGATGCGGGATACCTAAATGAAATCCGACAAAGAAAATGCATTATCTGTCAGACTTACAGCGAAATCCAGCTATCCCCAACAACAGCCCATCACCCTATTCATGATCGTTTCGGAACTAGAAAGCGATCTGATAAAACTGCGATCCCGCTTTGTGAGGGCCATCATCAAGGTCTTTGGGATCAATCAAAAATAGCGATCCACAAACAGCCTAAGAGGTGGCGGGAACTATATGGTCCTGATTGGAAATATTCGGATCATCCCACTGAACTTTGACTTGAACATGTGGCTCTTGACCCTCATCGCAATATCTTTTGAATGCGGCAAGATGCCAAACCACACTGTCGTCTGTCCACAAAATTTGATTGCCACCATCAAGGATCGCTTTTGCCAAATTATCGATGTCAGGACGGGATGGAATATGAAGACCACATTGCGCTTCAATTCTTTTCTGCTTTGACCAAGATTTTGGGATTTCAAAAAAACAAGCCAAGATCACAGAAACTCGTCGCTTCGCTGGGATAATTTTCCTCTCCGACATGACGCGCCAAGCCGCCTGTTGAACTTTTTTTTCATATTCACGGGTTTTATCTGGCGTATAGGCATGTCCATTTCTTGTAAATTTTGGCCTTCCTTTTCCTACAGGTTGACCATCAACTCTAAAATCTATTGTAACAAGACCCATTTTTTATCCTCGTAACCTATTGAAATCCAAGGATTTTTCATATTTCTTCACTTTTTTGTAAATAAAGTGTTGACATATGTAAGCACCTAGATTACTTATATTCATATACCAAATGGAGAACAAAACAATGACTATCGCAGATTTCAAATGGAACCCAGAATTATCATGGTTCAACAATGGCAACTTAGTTATCGAACATATCGATGGTTGCTATGTCGCCGCAGATTGGGACACCAATGATGAAGAATGGTTCGACACAATGAAAGAAGCGATTGATTGGTTCAACGCTCGGTAAACATAGGGGCTTCGGCCCCACGCCAACAAAGGGGGGTTTCCTATGGCATATTCTCTTTCTTTCCTAATGTCCTCAGACGCAGCCGCAGGTCGCGCAAAGCGCAATCCTAAGTTCGTAGTTCATCTTGAAGTGAAGAACGCTTCGTTTAATGAAAACTGCATGACAGAGGTGGATGCTACCGATCTTGCACACGCCAACAACATCGCCCGTGATTGGCTTATTCATGCCCGTGCCTACTCTGTAGGCATTCGACAGGTCAACAAAGACGGGTCGATCTCTAACGATGTCATGATCTTAGACTTATGGGATTTTGAGGAAGAATATCAAAAGCTTCAAGCGCAAAAACAGCTTGATCGCATGATGGCTGATTACGGACTAGTCGGATAATCAATTGGGGGCAACAGCCCCCATCAACTCGCGCCAAAGGACGCATACCAAAAATGAAACTATACACGAACAAACAAGGCCAATGGTTTGGGACCAAAGCCGAAGCTAAAGCAAGCAGACACCCATATTGGGACGTGGACGTTCCCACGGACAAGCCTAGCCTGTTGACATGGTTGAACGCTCAGAGCGCACCACAGGCCCAGACAGAGGCACCTGTGCATCAAAGCAAGCTAACCCGACCACACCACTGGCAGACGATCAAAGAGTGCGCAGAGAAAGCCTCTCTGAAAGATTTGGGTGTTGCTCTCGCGGTTGCCATGAACCGCATGGATGAGATCGCGGACAAGTGCAAACAATCATAACCCATAGGGGGGCATCGCCCCCCATTCAACCAAGGAAGGAAAACCAATGTCGAACCCAATCATGCAAGGATTGCTCAATGCGAAACCCGCACAGCCGAACCGAAATGTGGAATTGTATGACAAGGTAATCCATCAACTGATGAACGATCTCTATGATCCCAATCACAAAGAGATGGCGTTCAGATTGCTCGACAACATCCCAGAAATGAAACTCGAAGAATACATGGAAGGGGTGAAGTAAAACAAAGGGGGTGAAAATCCCCCATCAACTTTTTTATAAATTTGTAAATCATTTGTTGACAATGTAATCAGAATGCTTACATTGGGCTTATACCAAATAGGAGAAACCAAATGCTTAACCAGATCAACAACGCTTTCGCTGACCTAGATCAAAGAATGCAAACAGCCGCTATCGACTTCGCAAAAGAAAAGAAAGAAGGCTACTCCACCGCTCGCGCTGAGAAAGAAGCGCAAATCA
>Ga0181590_10002110_pt1 | contig 16752 bp, 14 predicted proteins | sample 071ome_34_FD_132446 | JGI IMG/M metagenome (GOLD analysis project Ga0181590, IMG submission 132446) | Coastal salt marsh microbial communities from the Groves Creek Marsh, Skidaway Island, Georgia - 071411BT metaG (megahit assembly) | ecosystem: Environmental > Aquatic > Marine > Intertidal...
AATGCAGCCAGATTTTTGGCCACGTCTGGGCTTTGGCAGCCGGTCCAAATTTCTAATTTGTCGCCGTTGAACTTGGCGGTGCAGTTCATGGGTTCCATGGTGGCGTGGGCTAAGTAAGGGGCCCAATATTCCGCTTTGATGAGCGTCTTCGCGTTTGCCAAGGCTTCGCGACCGTCACCTTCTTCGTGGGCATTATCCGAATCGTCACTGTCTAATGCATTTTTAAAAAGGCTCATGCCATTGTTGGGGTCTTTCGAGTCGGAGGAGAAACCGGGCAAGGTTTCTGGTAAGTCCCATTCGACACTTAAAAAAGGCAATGCGGCTTTGGCTTGGTAATAATGGTCGGCGACCACAGCCACACCGTTAAATATGGGGACAACGGCTTTGATACCAGGGCGGGTTTTGACCTGGCTGTCGTCAAATGATTTTACGCTGCCACCAAAAACAGGGCATCGCTTTAAGGCGGCGCGATGCAAACCATCAAATTCTACGTCCATACCAAATGCGGCGGTGCCAGTGCTTTTGGCAATGGCATCCAATCGGCCGTTGTGTTTGCCGATGTATTTGAAATCTTGTTTTGATTTGAGTGGCGCGTCATCGGGTAAAGACAGTTGTGAAGCAATTTCGACAAATTCACCGTAGGGCAGCGCTTTGCCTTGCACAAGAATGCGCCCGTTGTCGGTACTGATGTCGGATAGGGGTACTTGCAACACGCGCGAGGCCGCTTGGAGAATTACAAGACGGACGCTGGCGGCCATTTGCCTTAGTGGCACGAAGTGGCTGCGAATGGAATTACTGCCGCCGGTGACTTGCATGCCGAACTCTGGGTTGGCGTATTCTTCGTGGGCACCGGTATGGTGTACTTGGATGCGTTTCGGTGTGACATCCAGTTCTTCTGCAATGATGGTGGTGAGACCTGTGTACACCCCTTGGCCCATCTCGGCGCGCGGAAGATAAAAATGTATTTGGTTGTCGTTGGTGATTTGCAAAAACGCGTTTGGTTGTAGATCGCCTTCCATGGGGTTTGGTAAGTTTGCCGTGGCGCAGGCGGTGAGGGGCAGGCCAACCACCAAGCCACCACCGGCCATGCCAATGTTTTTTAAAAACTGTCGGCGAGATACATTTTGAATGTTGCTTGGACCGCTTTGTTCGCTGATCAAAGTAGGCTGTGAACGCGTGTCTGTTTGAGTCATGTTTAAGCCTCCTGTCCGTGTTTTGCCAATGGATCGAACACGCCCACTGCAGAATCTGAATGTGGGATGCGTGAGGCTTGCAGTTGGCCGCCATTTTTTAATTGTTTGGCCGCGGTTTTGATCGCGCTTTTGATGTTGGGGTAGGTGCCACAACGGCAGATGTTTCCGCTCATGGCGTTGTCGATATCGCGATCACTGGGATTGGGGTTTTGTTTGAGTAGGGCGGTTGCGCTGATGATTTGGCCCGATTGGCAATAGCCGCACTGGGGTACGCCAGCGTCAATCCACGCCTGTTGCAAAACCGATAGCTGTTCAGGGTTGCCTAGGCCTTCTATGGTGGTGACCTGTTTATTGGCAATGGCTTGAATGGGAAGAATGCAGGTGCGGGTGCTGACGCCATCGACCAGCATGCTGCACGCGCCACATAGCCCCATACCGCAACCAAACTTAGTGCCTTTCAATTTTACGTGTTCACGTACCGCCCACAATAATGGGGTGTCGGCGGGGACATCGAGTTCAATGGGTTGTCCGTTTAAGTGAAAGCGAATCACATGGGCCTCCAAGCGTCATCCAAACTTTCGCGTTAGAGTATCCACTCTAATTTGGAATCGCAACGAATGACCCTGGAAATTCAGTGTTGCGTGTGAAGGTTTAATCAAAAATGGCTGGCCCTGTCGAGTACAGCGAGTGATCAGAAGTGAGGCCGCTTAAAGGGGAGGATCAATTTTCTAACAAGGGCTGCAAGCGACTCAGCGCATAGTCGGTGATGTCGTCCAGAGCGCCACCGATGGAAAACAAACCTTCTTCCGTGAGTTTGGCGAGTCCGTGCATGGTGGCCCATAGTAGTTGTGCCAACCTTAGTGGTTCATCTTCGTGGCTGAGGTGGCCCGAATCTTTGAGTTGTTCGAATAGCCGGACGTAGAGTCGAAAGCAGTCTTTTGCCTGTCTCTGGAAGTCATCCATCTCTGGGTTACCCCATAATTTTCGGCCGAACATTAAGTCGTATTGCGTTGAATGGTCGACGGCAAATTGAAGATATTGTTTTACCGCGTGGCGAAGCTGCTCTTGGATGGGGAGCTGATCGTCAAAAACCTTGGTTAACAGGGTGGTGAGATGTTCAAAGCCATGTAAGGCTACTGCCGCTAATAATGCATTTTTATCCTTGAAGTGATGGTATGGGGCCATTCGAGAGACCCCCAATTGTTCTGCCAGTTTGCGCAGCGACAAGCCTTCGATGCCGTCTTTTTGAATGATGGCAATGCTGGTGTCGATGAGGGCTTCTCTCAGGTTGCCGTGGTGGTACTGATCTTTGGTTTTATGTTTGGGTTTTTGTGTCATAGGCGCAGTGTAGGTGCGGGATGTGTATGGCGCAAGCAAAAGTTGACGCTGTAAAGATGCGGGTGTAGTGTGGCAACTTTACAGTGTCAAGTTTGGAGCGTATATGACCCAGTTACCCGATGTGTTAACCGAATCCACCTGTTTTGAAATCAGCATTGCTGAGCAGGTGGCTCACGTGCAAATGAAGCGCCCAGACGCCATGAACTCAATGAATATCGCGTTTTGGCAGGAGCTTCCAGAGGTGGTGAAAACCATTGATGATCAGGCCCTTGCCAGAGTCATTGTCATTTCATCCACTGGAAAACATTTTTCTGCCGGTATGGACCTAGCAGTCTTCAGCAACCCAAAACTGGTGCCCATGACCGGTGATCCGGGTCGGATGGGTGAAAACCTCAGAAGAGTCGTACTGCAACTGCAAGACAGCTTGAGCGCGTTAGAACAATCTCGTATACCGGTACTGGCCGCCATTCAGGGGGGATGTATCGGTGGCGCGTTGGATTTGGTGTGCGCAGCCGATTGTCGCTATGCCACAGAAGATGCGTTTTTCACTATCAAGGAAACGGAATTAGGCATGACGGCCGATGTGGGTACGTTGCAACGTTTTCCGAAATTAGTGCCCGAGGGCATTGTGCGTGAATTAGCTTACACAGGGCGTAAATTTTCAGCGCAAGAAGCCAAAGACATGGGGTTGGTGAACGCGGTGTATGCCGATCAGGCCAGTATGCTGGATGGCGTTATGACCTTGGCGCAGCAGATGGCGAAAAACTCACCGCTGGCGGTGGCAGGGTGTAAAGAAATGATTAATTACAGTCGTGATCATTCTGTTGCCGATAGTTTGAAATACATGGCCACGTGGCAGTCGGGTATGTTTAGACCCAATGACATGATGAAAACGTTTGCTGCAAAAGCGCAAAAAACGCAGGCGCAGTTTGATGATATTTGGCCCGCTAAGCCGTTATTTGTTCAGGATTGATGTCTTGATGTGATCGCCCGTGGGAATGACGATGGAGCCTTTGTAGGTCGGACTTTAGTCCGACAAGTCCATGTTGAACGGGTGTGAGTCCTAAACGGTGTCATTCCCGCGCAGGTGGGTATCCATCTATTGCAAGCCGTTATAGCTACACATTGGATTAAAGTTGCCTTCGGCGCTCTTGAACTTTTGTGCTTCGCGCGTCGGGGATGACGACGGCATCCACCTATCTTGGATCTTCCATAGGTCGAAAATCAACCATCGAACGCTTAATCCCATGCTTGGCATTGTCATGGGATTGGTTCATCATGCGGGCCTGCATTGGATCTAATCAAGGAAAGGTTATGTCGGACGCGTCAATCTCCAAATCATTATCAGGTCGTTGCCTATGCGGCAATGTAACCCTTAGCGCAAAGTCTGTGTCGCCGAATGTGGGTGCATGTCATTGTAGTATGTGTGTTACTTGGACGGGTGGGCCATTACTGGCAGTGGATTGCCATCAAGATGTCAGCCTTGACGGTGACTCGGTTGCGGTCTTTGAATCTTCAGCTTGGGCGGAACGGGGTTTTTGTTCTCGATGTGGCACGCATCTGTTTTATAAGATCAAGCAAAGCGGACAATACATTGTGCCAGTAGGGCTGTTTAAGGATGATGGTGATTTTGTGTTTGATCATCAGATTTTTGTCGACGAAAAGCCACAGTATTACGCCTTTGCCAATGCAACTAAAAACATGACAGGGGCAGAGGTCTTTGCCCAGTTTACGGCCGAGTCCGGCCCCGAATAAAGCAGCGCCCTAGGGCGCTGTTTTGTTTTTATGAAACCAAAATCTCAGTGACATCGTCTGAAAGAATGTTATGACGCCTGCAATTAATTTAGCTAAGAAACTCAAAATTCCATTTACTGTACATGAATACCAGCACGATGCGGCTGCTGCCTCTTACGGTGAGGAAGCGGCTGAAAAGATGGGAGTATCCAGTGATCGTGTGTTTAAAACCCTTGTGGTTAGCGTCGATGGAGCAAACTTGCATGTGGCCATTGTGCCGGTGAGTCATCAGCTTAGTTTAAAAAAGGTCGCAAAAGCAGCGGGCTTAAAAAAAGTGTCTATGGCGGACAAACAAAGAGTCGAAAAAACCACGGGCTATGTTTTGGGTGGGGTGAGCCCGCTGGGACAAAAACGGTTGTTGCCCACGGTGTTAGATGAAACCGCCATGGCATTCGATACGATCTTTGTGAGTGCTGGTAAGCGTGGCCTTGAAATTGAATTGTCGCCGCACGATTTGTTGAACGCACTCAAGGCGATCAGTGCGGATATTCGAGATAATTAAGTTAAGCGAACAAACCTAGAAAGGGGATGGGTATGTACACCTTATACGTAGGTAATAAAAATTATTCTTCATGGTCTTTACGTCCATGGTTGGTGATTAAACATTTAAATGTGCCCTTTGAAGAGGTGGTGACGCCGTTTAGTGAGGGCTCAAACTGGGACGACTTTCGTCGTTTTAGCCCAACTGGGTTGGTGCCCTGCTTGGTGGACGGCGAGCAAGTGGTTTGGGATTCACTGGGTATTACGGAATACTTGGCTGATCGCCATGACGGTGTGTGGCCTAGCGATGCAAAAGCAAAAGCTTGGGCCCGTTGTGCCACAGCCGAAATGCATGCAGGATTTAACGCGTTGCGTGATATTTGCTCCATGAACATCGGTGTAAGAATTAAACTGAATGAGGTGCCTGCGCGCTTGCAAAAAGACATTGACCGTATTGATGAACTTTGGCAACAGGGGCTAAAAGAATTTTCTGGGCCCTTTTTGGCAGGCGATGCGTTTACTGCAGTCGATGCCTTTTTTGCTCCTGTGGTGTATCGCATTCGGACATTTGGTTTGAAGCTCAGTGACGACGTTATGGCTTATGTTGATAGAATGCTAAATCACCCACTTATGCTGGAATGGGAAAAGGCGGGTCTGGCAGAATCATGGCGTGAGCCGGGTCATGAAGAAGATGCGTTGAAATACGGAGTGCTCATATCTGACGAACGTCACGGCTAGCATTGAACGTGGTTATGCATTCCTCTGTTGTGCAAGGCAATAGAGGCGTGCGGTATCACAGTAAGTTCGGTTCTGATGTTTAACGGCCTTCAGCATACTCCGCCAGTCAAAAACAATTGACACATTTTGGCCTTCAAAATGTCATGTGGTTACTTCATATTGCCTTTGCCGAATTTGGCGAAACTCCCTATGTGAATAATAAAAACAAGAGAGCAATATGAAAAATCTACATTCAATCCTACTACAGGCCAGTGCTGCTATGGCTTTGTCCTTAACGGTTAACGCGGCTGATTTTGCAAAATTAGATGAGGCGCTGCCCACTAACGGTGTCATTAACCATTTAGAGCCGGTATTTGATTTTGACGGTGATGGCTGCTTGCCAAGTGCCGGTATTAGCCGGACTGGGGCTAAAAACCCAGGGTTAAAAACTTCTGGCAAGATCACTGGTGATTGTCGTTCGGGCAATTTTTTGCTGACGTCGAATACGTTGCACCGTTATGTCTGTAAAGCCAGTGGCGGTGATACCTATTGCGGCCATTTTTATGCGCTGTACTTTGAAAAAGATCAATTATTTAATTATTTTGGCGGAGGCCATCGTCACGATTGGGAACATGCAGCGGTGTGGACGAAGAATGGCGTGGTGACCCATGGCAGTTATAGTGCCCATGGTGATTTGTACACCAAGGTGGCCAGTGAGTTGCCCTTTGAAAATGGCCACTTGAAAATTGTGTATCACAAAGACGGCGTCACCACCCACGCCTTACGCTTCGCGAAATCTAATGAAGTGGCTGAAAACCCTTACGGTTCTTTTTTAACCCCAACCATTATTAGCTGGTATCAGGTCACGGGTGATGGCTTGAGCAATTCAGAGATGCGCAGTCGCTTGAACAGTTATGATTATGGTTCGGCTAGTATTCCGATGAAAGACAGCAATTTTCTAAACAACATCAATACAGGTAAACCCAGTGGCTATCCCACGTTTACCGCTACTGACGTGGCGAATTCGAAGTAATTTAGTGGAAAGAAAACCCGATGCCAACCGGGCGTAAGCTTGGCATCGGGTATGATGGCCGCTCGAATAGGATTTGAGCGGTTATCATTTCTTGACGTTACATTCGTCAGCTGATTTATGGGCGCTGCTGAATGTAAATTACGCCGTAGATGAGGGTAAGAATAAATTGGGTGGCGATACCTTGTTGCTTTTTCGCAATGCGCTGCCGAAAAACAAAAAACTCAACCAAATGTGCAATTAATAGCAAAGCGCCTGTTACGGCAAAGATGCCATTCATATTTGCGGGCAAAGCCACAAATAACGAGACGATGATGGCTACCCAAACTAGGGTTAGGCCTAGACTCCAAATGTTCCACTTCATTTTTTATACTCCGTTAATTTCTGCGTTACCTTAGTGCCACTGATTGTGTGAATCCAATGAAAGCTATGCATTGGATAATATGAATGGGTTTTATGGACGAAGAGGAAATGGTTACCTGCCTGCGCAGGTACGACGGTGTTGCCTTTTAATAATTACGCCATATCTGATGATTGTCGCCCGCAGGCGGCCTCGTACAGAGCGTGCCATGCCGGCGCGGACAGTCTTCTATAGAGAACGACTTCTTTGACGGTACTCTTTGGTGTTGGTCTATAGAGATATGAAAAAGCCTACCCGGATGGGTAGGCTTTGTCATGGTTTGAACGTACTGCTGTCTAAACCAAGATAAAACGCTTAACGATCTTCGTACCGCTGGTGACGGAAGAATACGCCGCCATCACCAAAACTTGAGGTGACCATGGGTGACGTTAAGCGGATTTCACCGATTTTGACGGCGCTTGTGCGGCGATCCTTTGCGTACTTGTTATTAAAGTACGGGAAGATAGAGGTGCGGATGTCTTTATCGGTACCGTAAACATCATACAAAACGGTGCCAGCTTGCAACGTGATTAAGTCGTCGCGGAAGTCATGGGCCGAGCTGCTGAATCGATTTTTAACATCGGCCCGTGGCACGAAGTAAATTTGTGTTGGGGCTTTCGCTGAGGTTTCAACTTGACCGTCCGCGGTGACTTTTGCCATTTTGTCTGTCATGAGTCGTGTTGGCTTTGTACTCACAAGAGAGAAAAGGGCGGTCGTGCCGAGGGTTTCATTGGCTTCGGTAGAAACGTACTGCGACAGCTCGTTTGCGAAGAAGTTGTGGTTGTCACCTTGGCCTGAGAGTGTATATAGGGCTGATACGTTGCGAGAATGTTTGCCGTCAACAAATACCTTCCAAGCCAATCCTGGTGCGAACCCTCGATCCGCAGGATCGCCGGTTACAGACAGACGTAGCAGGCCGCATTCGTTGCCTTTGAAAACACCCGTGAAGGGTTGGTTCGGCACGGCGTCAAATGCCACGGTGGCCATGGCACCGTAAGGGTGTATGGGTTTTTCATAACCCAGTGGTGCCACATCGTCTTTGCGCTGTACCTTAGTCCACAGAATGGTGTCGATAAGACCGCCAATGTCGACGGGTTTGAGTGCTGGGCGTTCGCCTTCGTCGTATTGCGTGCGTAACGCGCCGTTTACCCATAGGTGTTGTTGTTTGTCACAGGCAGCCCATTGTTTGTAGTCGTCGGTGATTTTTATATCCCAAGGTTTAAACGCGTTGTCTATGCCCACTAAACTGGTGTTCAAAGTAGGGAAGTGGCGTTTAAGTACATCCACCATGGTGTTGTTTTCAACCCAATCGATACCTTCTTGTGTGTAGGTTTCTGCGGTGTAGTCTTTTGTGTAAAAACGGTCGGTCATAAGTCGGCGTGACGCGTTTAAGATAAAAATTTGAAACGCCGTTTCACCAAATGCAAAGCCTTCAGGGCGCACTGTTTCAGCCAATTGGCCAACAAGGGCATCAATTTGCTCGATGTCGTTGTTGTAGATGCGTTTTAGGTTGGCCAATAGCGTGGCGTCGGAGGTGAGGTCTTCAAATTTTTCGATGGGGTTTAGGCCAATTTGACGACGAAATTCGTTGTAGCGTGGAATGCCCCGTTCACGGTCTCGCAGTACGTCGATGGTCGCAAGGTCAATGTTGCCCACCAATGGAATGTCGAGGTTACGCAAAAAATTAGGGTAGTTGTTGAGCGTGAGTGAGCCCGGATGGGTAATGCCAAAGCTGTACCAAAGGCGATCACCTTGTTCGTCATCCAAAATGGTTTCGGCGTCTCCATTTCGGGTGTCTTCTAGATTGATGACGTTGGATACGAGATTGGAGCCAATGTCGTATACCTCGATGTTGTCACGCAAAAGTGGATGCATGCGATACACCTCAACAAACTCTTCTGTGAGCGTATAGGGGGTGCCCGCATTGTAAGGTTCGTGGGCTCCCACCAAACCACCAAAGGCGTGCTCTAAAACCGGCTCATCAAAAATTTTGCTCAGTTCAGGATTTAATCCGATGGCGGTCGTGATCAGGGCGTCTTTGTTTTCAACCATTTCTATGAGCTTGTCATAGCCTTCTTGAAATTCGTCTCGGTCTTCACGGTTACCATTGATGCCCCACCAATTGGTGTACATGGCTTTTTCCGTTACCGGGTTCGCGATAATAGCGGGTGTCCACTCTACCGTATGAATCTTGGCCATCAGGGCGGCATTAATTAACCGTGCTTTATCGTAATACCATTGGTCTGTGTTGCCTGGGTGGCGCTCAATCAGCATGTCGGCGATGGCATTGTGTTCTTTGGTGAAGAGCTGATGCAGCATACTTAGGCCGACCCACCAGTTGTCATCAAAGCCAGTGACAGGAATGCCGGTGAAATAGTCGGTAGGCAGTGTGCCGTCGCCTTCTATTTTTAATTTGCCGTCCACAAATGCTCGGACTTTATCGTTTTGTGCCTTGGAAGAACCGTAGATTTGCGAGCCGTCCCACCAATGGGTGTTGATGTTTCGATAGGCTGCTGGTCGGTTGCTGTCACCGTCGTGGCTGTGATCATCAGCGGTCGTGCGTTGTACATACAGTGAGCCGCTGCCAAGAGGATCGCCCTCAGGAAGGGGCACTTCGATGGGATCGCTCTCGCTGTTTGGACCGTGAGATACCCAGTCGTGCACCATGAATTGTATCCACGCTGCGGCGATAAAGTTAACGCTGGTGGCCGGTTTAAATTCGTGGCGGGCCATAAGAACGTTACTGACTTCCCGAGGGTTTGGAGTGAGTAGGGTGTCTGAATCTAATTCTGCCTGAACAACATCTGGATTCACGTTGCGACCGAAGCGCATGTGAACAGACCCCTCGGCAGGGTTTTCTAAGATGTTACAGGTGCCGTCTTCTGTTCGAGCGCTTAAACTTCGCTCGTCACATTGAATGTTGGCGTTATGTTCTTCGTAATTTTCCCAGTCGAAGAGGTTGTTATTGAGTAGTTTTTCTCGCTCGATGCCAATGACTAATACACCAAGAATGGTGCCGATGGTTCCGAGCTTAGTGAGGGCGGGCCAGGTGACCCAGATGGATCCGCTCATGGAAAGCTCCTTAAGAGTGCCTTTGTTATTTTTGTTTTAACTGGTACAGATTTTCCAGTGTGCGCAGGGTAATCAGGCAAGTGTTTGATTCCTACCCTACGGGAGGAGGGGGTGATAAAAGCCAATCGGTACTAACGAACCTATAACATGAATATTGTAAGATAAGCCTTGCATTTAGGCTGAAAGTGTTAAAAATGCAAAAAACAAGATGACGTATTAATGTTTCGCTACATAAAAATTGCCACATAATAATAACTATGGCTTATTCAATTTATAGACAGTCCTTGGTGGATCTGTTGCAGGATTCTCAACGTGTCGTGCTCACGTTGTTGGTGGGGCCTGCCGGATCGGGCAAGAGTACTTTAATCGATCAATGGGAGCAGGCGCACCCCCATTCCCTTATCGTCCGTACGAATTTGACGTCACGGCATCAGTCCATCTTCGAGCCCGCTAAACATATTTTGGATGAGCTCCGTAAACGAGTCGATCTCTACCAGGCTCCGATATTTAATTTGTTCTCTGATCAAAACTATCTTGATGCGGATTTCTTCGTGGAGTCGGTAAGAGATGTTTTGAATAGTATCGATGTACCAGTCTTTATCGTGTTGGATGATTATCAGTTTGTTGATGATGAACTGTCCACTATGATGTTTTCAAAGTTGTTAAACCATTGCCCTGAGCATGTTCACTTTATTTTGTGTGCTAGGCGCCTGCCAAAGCTTAATATAGGAAAATTAAAACTAGACGAACAGGTGTTGAATATTGGTCAGGAGCAATTGGAGCTCACACGATCTGAAGTGCAAATGCTCTGTAAAAGCATGTGTGGAACGGAGTTGTCAGTAGTGCAAATGGATCATCTCATGCATTACACGGAAGGTTGGTTGGCTGGTGTGAAGTTGGCTTTGTTGGCGGCTCGCGAGCATGGTTTGCAGGCTATTGAGCAATTTAATGGCCAGCAACCGGATGTGATTGAGTATTTTGCCTCTGAGGTTTACACAGGTCTAAGCGAGTCTGCGAAAAGCATCTATAAGCAGCTGTCTCTGTTTGAGCGATTTAATGATCAGGTGTGCAGTAAGGTGCTTGGGTTAAGTGTGAGTGGCGCTCAGCTTAAGTCTTTGATGGAGCAAACGACGGCCTTTATCATTGAATGTTCAGGGCGGACGGGTTGGTATCGTTATCATTCATTAATGCGTGATTACTTGAGTCGCATGATGGTGCAGAGCGAATCGCCGGAGCAAATCGAGTATTGGCACCAGAAGGCGGCGTCGGTGTTTTTTGAGTTAAAGGAACTTAATCAAAGTGCAGTCCATGCATCAAAATGCAAAGATCGAGAATTTTCCTATCGTCACCTCGGGCAGTGCTGCCAAGTCTGGTTGAAGCAAGGGCGATTTCAACATATTTTGACGTTCTTAAATGAAATCGATGAGCCAGAGTTGATTGCTCAAGACGATTTGTCGTTGTGTTATGTCTATTCGCTTATTTTTACCCGTCGGTTTAATCAAGCTCACTATTTTTTAGACTTGCTTCAAGAGCAGTGTCAGAGAAAAAAAGATGAAGAATTGTCGAGTAAAGTGACATTCTTTCGCCTGAGTTTAAATTTATTACAGCGAGATGTTGGGGCGTTTTCATGGGATACCATTCGACAATTGGTCGAAGAGGGTGGGCGCAGCGACAGTCAGACGTTTTCGCTCATTGCGGCTGCCTATTATGAACTGCAGGTGGGGGAGTTGGCCAAGGCGCTCAAGCTGGCTCACAAGGCCAAGGCGATTCTATCTCAGCAAGGATATGTTTTTTTAGAAAGCTATGCGGATTTGCTTATCGCTCTATGTGATCGCTACATGGGTCGTGGTATCGAGGCCGTGAGTTATATTTCGTCGTTGTATAACACTCGTCATTACGAATATGGTGGTTTGCCTTGGGTAAGTTTGAGCACGGGTATGGTGGTGGTGCATTACGAGCAAAACCAACTCAAAGAAGCGGAGCGCCTTTGTGAGCAGCTGCTACCGAATTTGAATCACACCTGCATGACAGAGGTGATTAGTACGGTCTATTTGAGTTACTCCCGATTAAGTCACCTGAACGGTGAAACAAGGCGTGCGCATCGTTTGCTAGACCAGCTTGGTCGAATATTGATTTTGGGGAAATACGATCGGTTTATGTCGCAGGCGTTGTTTGAATCGTGCCGTCAGGCTTATGTGTCTCAGGATTACAGTATGATGAAGCGGCTTCAGGAGCAACATGATTGGGGTGCTTATGATTTAAATGGTATTTGTGTCAATGGTCGTTTCGATGAGTCTATTGAAAGAAAGGCGTTAGGTTATCAGCTGTTGTTGCGCTTTCAGGGGGATGTGGATTCGGCTAAGTCGCTACTGAATCGTATGATTCATTCGTTAAACGAGTTGAAGTTGGTGAGTCGCAGTATTATTGCCCAGGCAAACCTATTGGTGTGCGAGTTTGAAAGCGGTAAGGAACAGATGGCCATCAGTGGTTTGAAGCAGCTGATTGCAGAGATGGGCTTCAATCGAATTTCTCGTAATACTTTTGACGAGGCTCCGGGCTTGAACCGTTTATTGTCGTTGGCGGAAGCGTGTTACGGTGTGGAAGTGCCAGACTTGTTTAAGATTGTGTATGGGGATTTGTTTGAAGAGGTGAAACCGCCTTCGGATCAAAAAGCCATGATGAGTTTGACGGAAAAAGAATGGGATATTTTCCATTTGCTTAAGCAAGGTTTGACTAACGGAGAAATGGCTGAGCAATTGGGGATTGCGTTAAGTACCACCAAGTGGCACTTAAAAAATATCTATCAAAAGTTGGGCGTGGCCAATCGCACAGAAGCCATTGCCAAACACGGGCATAAGGTCAAAACTCAGTCGCCGAAGGTGAGCGAATAAATTCACTGGCTGTCATTCTATGATAGGTCACGTTCGAGTAGGGTAATATGACGGGGTCTGGGTCAACCACGTCAACGGGAATCTGTTTGTGCATGGCCACGTCCATTGCCATGTTGGTAATGTTGACAGAAAAGGACGTACCCATGAATACCATTCTGTCGGCATTCCACATGCGCTCTTGAGCCTCGCCTATTCGGTAGAGGTCGGTATAAAATTCATCAAATAATAATACAAACGGTTTGTAGGATTTATTCAGTTCTGGTGATGCTTCGATGTTGAAAATTTCGTAAAGCGAAGACACTAAATGGTCTTCTTTTACGTCTTCCCAGGGCGTGCTTACGATCTCTACCAGTTCCCCTTGCTCATGAAACAAGGTCATTTGATCCAGTCTTCCATGAATGGCAATGTAGTCTTGGTTACCCGCCTTTCCATCTAGGCCATCTATGTTCTGAGTGATGAGATTTTTATCGGCAAGCCAGTGGTGTACATCATTGGGGCCGTGGTGGCGATACGTGGCAAATCTATGGTAATACCAAGCAAGAAATTCTTCTGGGCGTTGCTGATACATGGCACGTGTGGCCATTTCCATTGGGGTATAATTACGACTGCCTATGGTCCAAAAACCGTCCTTGCCTCTAAATGTTGGTATGCCGCTTTCCGCGCTGACCCCTGCACCGGTGATAAATAAAGTATTCATGTTCCTTGGTCACGTCGATTGGATATTCTAAAAGTGTAATTTTTTCTAAATAAAAAGCTACAGCATTATTGTAATTGGTTTATAGGGGAGATAGTTGTAAATGGGTATCTTCAAAAAGCGTGGAAGCGGTTATACCGCTTCTTTGGGGGCCACTTCATTGTCCGCTGGTTGTAGGGGGGAAAGTACCTCGCGTGCGGCCTGAGGATAATCACTTATGATGCTGTCTGCTCCAAAGCGTAAAAAGCGAGCCATATCGTCGGCGTCGTTCACGGTCCAAATACTCACATGCAACCCGCGCTTTTGGGCCTTTCTGATATAACGTTTACTAGCCAAGCTTTTATTGAGAGCAAGCATGCTGCATTTTAATCGTTTAGCCACGTGGGTCCCGTGTGGCAGTGGCCACTCTTGTACGTATCCGCGAGGTATTTCAGGCCTCGCATCTTTAAATGCACGAAGGATTCCCACATGTTTGCTCGTGATGGTGACCTTATCTTGCAGTTGGTGGCGGTCAATTAAATCGAGCATGGGGGCGACAAAGTTGAGGTTGGTTTTATTGGTTTTAATTTCAAATTGCCAGTGGACGACGGAAGGGCACGCGGCCACGACCGCTTCTAGCGTTGGGATACCCTGTTGGGTGCCCCTTAGAAAGGTACCAGATAGCACGGAAGCACTGCTTTTACTCACTTGCAGAGGGCTGTTAGCTAGGCGTTTGAGTTTGTCGTCGTGCACGACGACAAGCTGGTTGTCTGAGCTTAAGCGTACATCCAGTTCAAATCGGTCGATCCCTTGGCTGGCCGCCAATTGAAAGCCCTGAAGGCTGTTTTCCATGGAGACGCCTTTTGCGCCCCTGTGTCCAAAAATTTTCATAGGTTGTCACTGATTTGAAAAGTACCTGTGTACCCGAATACTTGGCAGGAAAGGTTCATCTTCGATCTTGCGATCGCTTCTGATTTTTCGCTGTCGAGTGCTCGGAGCCGTAAGATCGGGGTCATTGTGAGGAGGGAGTGCTCCATCCTCTGCCTCTTTTATAAAAACGGGAAGCGATACATTCATGGCTTGTCGCAACGGTGACTGTCCATCTTCATAAAAAAGATTAGCACGCATTATGGGAGCAAGCATTTGCACTTTAGCCAGTGGCTCAAGACGCTTCAACTGGGCGAGGGCGTGTAGCTGAGTCTGAATATGGTCACTTGTGGTGTCTAGCTTGAGTAAGGATTCTTGCGCTTGTTGTACTGTGATTTTTTGAATACTGCGACCTGATTGATACCAGTTGAAGCCAATTCTATTCGGTGTGCGATTGATCACAGGTAGCGTGCGCCAGGTTTGTTTGATGTGCAGGCGACTCATGCCACTGTACTTCAGTTGCTCGCGTATATTAGGGAATTCATCATTTAAAGAGCGCCCAAGCTGACCTCTCAAATCACGCCATGCCTCTTTATGTTCTTTTTGAAGCTGAGTGATGGACAGTTTAAATTCTTCTTTAAGCTTATTAATGGTTTCGGCTTGTTGGATCTGAGTTTCGTTGAGCGCGACTATGCCAAACCCACTTCGGGTTTCTCGACCATCTTGACCGTCCTGATACCAAAAGTCTTGTATGAGCGAGCAGGCTTTATCAATAGGTGTCATCCCAAGTGCTTTTTCTTGCTCTGTCAGCGGAACCCAGCAGCTAGGCTGCTGCTGTCGGAGCACCCGACAGAATGAATCGCAGGCGTGCACCAGTGCATTGAATTGGGTAACGAGTTCAGTAATGTTCATTTTTATACCGTTATCTTTGGTGTCACCTAGATTACGGCTAATAGGGGGCAGTTGCCAAGTGTTAATTTCATGGTTGGGGGCGAAGTGGGCAACAGAAGGTTTAACCTTGAGGTGCAATGCTGGTGTGTAGATCATGCCAGCAGGGTGCCAAACCGATGTGACAAAAATATGAAATAGAACGGGCTAATGGTTCGCGCCTAAATCCATATTGAGATCACCATATTTACTGCTAGTAGCGTCAGAAGCGCTTTGAACAAGACAAAGAATAGCTCGTTTGACAGTCGACTTCTAAATCGTCCGCCTACGAAAGAACCTAAGATGGCCGCTGTAGCGAGCCAGGCCAAGTCGCACCAATATTGAAAAAATAGGCTTCCAGCCATGATGAATACGATGAGTTTTGAGATATGACTGACGAACATGATCACGGCATTACTGGAGATGAGTTGCGCGGGTGATAGGCCTTGCTTGAGTAAATAAGCATTTCCCAACGGGCCTGTGGCACCGAATAGGACACCTAATGCCCCTTGCGCCAAGCCAATTAGGGAACCTGGCAATGTAAAGGGAAGCTTTCGTCCCCAAACGCTCCATAGAATGTAAATGCCGATGGCAGGCTTCATCCATTGCCAATTAATAGATTGTAGGTATGGCATTACCAATAATGCGCCCAGCACGGTGGTGATGATCAGAGGGGTTATCAGCGGCCAGTTTACTGCATGAAAAGCGAAAAAGGCTCGGCTGCCATTACTTGCTGCCTGAACGGTGCCGTGAAATGGGACCAGTATGGCGGTTGGAATGGTCGTTGAAAGCACACCCATTAACATAAGGCCGCCACCTTGGCCAAGAATCGCAGCAAATGCGCTGGTAGCGAAGGTGACTAAAACGATTAGAGCGAGTGTGAGTGGATCAAGCAGCTGAATGGTGTTTGGCAATGGCATGGGCCCAGTCGGCAATTTTAGGCACCAGTTTATCGCCATTTTTTACCCAATTGAAATGGCCTAGCTTTTCAATCCCTAGTTCTAAAGCTGAGATCTTTACGTGGTGTTTTGGGGCGATGGGAAATTTGTCCAATAAGCTTTGCATTGAGCAATGTGGCGAATATCGGTCGCCGTCGAAGCTCATGGCAAAAATCGGGGTTTTGACCTGACTCATTTTACCATCAATGATTTGTTGCTTGTCCGACTGTTTTAATCGATAGCGCCCTGTACGTGCGTTAAAAGCCCAGTCGCGCAAGATATGGCGTGCTTCTTTGCCAGCGAAGCCTAATTGCTTTCCTGGTAAAGATCCCAACACCGCACTGGTAAGCCAGAGTAGATGTGTGCCAAGCAATACACGCCATTTCTTTCGATACGCTTTATAAAAGACGTTACCGGCGGCAACCCAAATTA
>Ga0181590_10002119_pt1 | contig 16729 bp, 15 predicted proteins | sample 071ome_34_FD_132446 | JGI IMG/M metagenome (GOLD analysis project Ga0181590, IMG submission 132446) | Coastal salt marsh microbial communities from the Groves Creek Marsh, Skidaway Island, Georgia - 071411BT metaG (megahit assembly) | ecosystem: Environmental > Aquatic > Marine > Intertidal...
AGAGCTTGAAACAGAGGAATTGACAGGGCTGCGCCGTGATGAATTTGGAAGCAGCGCAACACCCGCAATCTTGGCCAAAGCCTTTGAATTAGAGATTGGGCAATCAGAGGCGATATCTGAAGGTTCAGAGGTAGTGGTCGTGACATTGAACGCCATCAACGCAGGTGATGTCACAACCGAGGACGCCGCGACAATCCGCAATGCGCTTTCATCGCAATTCAACGCTACCTTGTCCAATGACATGTACGCTGCATTTGCGCGTCAAATTCAGGCGCGAGCAGGTATCTCACTGGATCAACAGGCGTTGAACGCGGTTCACGCAAATTTCCAATAGGTTAAATTATGGCAATCACACCAGAGTTTGACGCATTTGCACAAGGTTATGCAAAGGGCGAAAATCAGGTTATTTATACACGACTGGCGGCTGACTTGGACACGCCTGTTTCGCTTATGCTTAAACTCGGTAGCGCGCAAAAAGACAGCTTCATGTTGGAATCGGTGACAGGTGGCGAGGTGCGTGGCCGTTATTCCATCGTCGGCATCAAACCCGATTTGATTTGGAAATGCGACGGGAAAATATCGTCAATCAATCGCACAGCACGCTATGACGAGGATGCGTTTGTTCCCCAAAGTGGAAAACCACTTGATGAATTCCGCGCGCTTTTGTCCGAAAGCCATATTGATTTACCCGCGGAGCTACCGCAATCCGCGGCGGGTCTATTTGGATATTTGGGTTATGATATGGTACGCCATATTGAACATTTGCCGAACATCAATCCTGATCCTATTGGCGTGCCTGATGCGCTGTTTTTGCGCCCTTCGGTCGTGGCCGTTTTGGATGGGGCCAAGGGTGAGGTGATTTTGGTATCCCCTGTATGGCATTCTCCGGATGTATCTGCGCGCGCGGCCTATGCACAAGCGGCAGAACGGATTGGGGATGCGATGCGAGATTTGGAACGCCCCGTCCGCGAAGCACGCGATTTGGGTCAGGCGGATGAGGTTGCACCACCCCAGTCCAACTTTACTAAAGAGGGGTATATGCAAGCCGTGGAAAAAGCCAAGGATTACATCCGTGCAGGCGATATTTTCCAGGTTGTGCCAGCCCAACGTTGGACACAGGATTTCCCGCTGCCACCTTTCGCACTTTATCGTAGTTTGCGCCGCACCAATCCCTCGCCCTTCATGTTCTTTTTCAATTTTGGTGCGTTTCAGGTGATCGGCGCCAGCCCCGAAATCCTTGTGCGCGTATTTGGAAATGAAGTAACCATTCGCCCTATCGCAGGTACCCGACCGCGCGGCAAAACACCTGAAGAGGATTTGGCGTTACAACAGGATCTTTTGGCCGATAAGAAAGAATTGGCCGAACACTTGATGCTCTTGGATTTGGGTCGTAATGATGTAGGCCGTGTTGCAAAAATTGGCACAGTGCGCCCGACCGAAGAATTTATTGTCGAACGCTACAGTCACGTAATGCATATCGTTTCAAACGTTATTGGTGAATTGGACCCTGACCAAGACGCTCTGTCTGCGTTCTTTGCAGGCATGCCGGCGGGTACCGTTTCGGGCGCACCCAAGGTGCGCGCAATGGAAATCATCGACGAACTTGAACCTGAAAAGCGCGGTGTTTATGGCGGTGGTTTGGGCTATTTCAGTGCAGCAGGTGATATGGATATGTGCATCGCCCTGCGCACGGCAATTGTGAAGGATGAAAAACTATATATTCAGGCGGGCGGCGGTGTTGTCTATGACAGCGATCCAGAGGCGGAATATATGGAAACGGTCCATAAATCCAATGCCATCCGTCGCGCAGCTGCGGATGCGGCAATGTTTGTCAAAAACTCAGGCGGCAATTGATCAAAAGATCGCGTAGTCGATAACGCAAAAACGCAAACCTCAATTTAAAAGCCCGGATTTCCTCAACTAAGATACTGGCACAATTGCGGTTTTTTGTGCTCGATCTTGGAGCGCCCAAATTAGGATTGCATTCAGCTTTACGGGGCGCAGACGGGCAAGGACAAAAATGGATTCTGATGAGCTGTTGGCTGCGCGGAACGCGGCCCAATCCAGAAAGCGGCGAATTGTGAATTCATTTTAATTCGTACTATGCAGATCTTGATAGATGGTTGCAACAGCTGTGCCTGCTTATCCCGCCTCTTGTGCCAGTGTGTTCACCCCCCTTTCATACTCCAGCAATCCTTGACCCCAGTGGTTCAACACCTCAAGTACGTGCAACATGAAATCACGGCTTTATTGCATTCCCTACTCCTGCCGTTCGTTGATGTCGATTATTCTGGGCAGCATCTCAATCAACCTAGTCAAGGCGGCGTCATTGGTTTGATCCGTCGGCGCGGTAGCATAGCTTTTTATTCGGTTGGGGCAGACCGCTCACCACGGGCTTAACTCTGGTGAATTTGGATCACTGGGGACAACAATTTGACCTGATCCCAAACTAGGGAGAAGTATTGCCTCCGCTTTTCCACGCTCGATCTTAGGCTGTGTCGGTGCAACACTTTGTGCTTCTGTTTGTGGGCGTGATGGTAGCGCGCTGGTGATTGTGGGAAGGCGTGGACGTACTGGAGCAGCGGGTGCGGCCAAACTAGCCTCGGGTGATGTTGGTGCTGTCATATCAATCAAACCTGTCTCTGGAACCATGGGCGCACTTGTTACCGCAGTCGTATCGTGTAAAGACGATTCAACACTTGGCGCAGTCACCTCGGGCGCGGGTGCTGTATTTGTTGGTTCTATTAGTTTAGGGCGTTGAACTGCCGTATCTTCCCGCTTTAGTGTGAATTCAGATCCTGCAGAAATCTCTATTTCAGTGTGTTCTGGTACTGGCGCATATGTATATCCAAAATAAAGTAAAACGCATACCAATGCGAACCCACCAACCATCAGCCCTCGAATAAAACCACCTATAAAACTTAGTCCCACTTTGTTAACTCCATGGATTTTCTAATTCACCGCTCTTTCTTTCCCTTCACCTCTTGACGATGGGTCGGATCCCTGAACATGTATAGCGCGACCCATGCGAACTGGGCTAGCCCAGAATGCAAAGATTAGGAAAAAGCTCTGATGCTGCTGCTTATCGATAACTATGACAGCTTTACATACAATCTTGTCCATTGCTTGGGCGAGTTGGGAACTGAAATCATCGTGCGTCGCAATGATGCAATTGACGTCCAAGAAGCAATGGCCATGGAGCCTGCGGGCATCCTACTATCTCCTGGCCCTTGTGATCCTGATCAAGCCGGCATTTGTTTGGCGCTGACACAGGCAGCCGCAGAAACAAAAACTCCTTTGATGGGTGTATGTTTGGGGCATCAAACCATTGGTCAGGCCTTTGGTGGACTTGTCATACGATGTCATGAAATTGTGCACGGTAAAATGGGCACGATGCATCACAATGATCAGGGTTTGTTTACGGGCCTCCCAACACCGTTTCAAGCGACGCGCTATCATTCGTTGATTGTTGAGCGTGAAACATTACCTGACTGCTTGAATGTGACAGCGTGGTTGGATGATGGAACGATCATGGGATTGGAACACCGTGATCTGCCGATCCAAGGCGTTCAGTTTCATCCAGAATCGATCAGATCCGAGCATGGTCATGCCCTGCTGCAAAACTTTAAAAATATGATGAAGGTGCCCGCATGAGCGATTTGATGAAGCCCCTAATTTATGCGGCCTCGGAAGGACCGTTAAGCCGTACTCAAGCTGAACAAGCATTTGAATTGTTGTTCAATGGTGACGCCACAATGTCACAAATGGGTGGTTTATTGATGGCAATGCGTGCACGTGGTGAATCCGTTGCGGAATATGCAGCAGCCGCTGCAGTGATGCGAGCCAAATGCATCTCTGTATCAGCGCCAAAAACAGCGATGGATATCGTCGGAACAGGTGGTGACGGAGTTGGCACGCTGAATATTTCAACCGCAACCGCCTTTGTTGTGGCCGGTGTGGGTGTCCCTGTGGCCAAGCACGGAAACCGCAACCTAAGTTCTAAATCTGGGGCGGCAGATGCCCTAGGGCAAATGGGCGTAAATGTTATGGTGGGAGCCGACACAGTTGAGCGCGCAATTGCCGAAGCGGGCATTGGTTTTATGATGGCCCCGATGCATCATCCAGCGGTAAAATACGTGATGCCTGTGCGTCAGGAACTGGGATGCAAAACAATCTTCAACATTCTTGGCCCTCTCACAAATCCTGCGGGTGTGAAACGGCAACTAACAGGTGCCTTTGCCCCTGATTTGATTTTTCCAATGGCTGAAACTCTTCGAGAATTAGGATCAGAAAAGGCATGGTTGGTGCATGGGTCAGACGGCACCGATGAAATCGCCATAACGGGAACGACTGAGGTTGCCGTATTAGAAAACGGTGAAATAAAAGGTCGTCAAATACACCCAGAGGATGCGGGCCTGCCCGTTCATCCCCTGAGTTCTATCATGGGGGGTACACCCGAAGAAAACGCTATTGCCCTGCGTGCCTTGATGGAGGGTGAAGCATCGGCCTATCGCGATGCGGTGCTGTTTAACGCGGCGGCTGCATTGGTTGTGGCCGATAAGGCCAGTGACCTGAAGTCTGGCGTTGAAATGGCGCGTACCGCCATCGACAGTGGACGCGCAATGAACGCGATTAAAATACTTGCTAAAATCACAGCGGAGGTGGCATGAGCGAGACAGTCCTAGACCGCATAAAGGCTTATAAATTGGAGGAAGTTGCAGCCGATAAAGCGACAAAACCCTATGCTGCAGTTGAGGAAGAGGCAAAAGCCGCGGGTCCAACACGCGGGTTTGCAAAATCCCTTATTGAGGCGACCAAAACGGGCTATGGTCTGATAGCAGAGGTGAAAAAGGCCTCTCCATCCAAGGGACTGATACGCGCTGACTTTCAACCTGAAATCTTGGCCAAAGCCTATCAATCAGGCGGGGCAACGTGTTTGTCTGTATTGACCGATATGCCCAGTTTTCAAGGTGCAAAGGAATATTTGACAGCTGCCCGCGCAGCGACCACCCTGCCCTCTCTGCGCAAGGATTTCATGTATGACACCTATCAGGTGGCCGAGGCACGCGCATTGGGTGGCGATTGTATTTTGATCATCATGGCATCGGTTAGTGATGAGCAAGCCCAAGAACTAGAAGACGCGGCCTTTTCATGGGATATGGATGTCCTGATCGAGGTGCATGACGCCGATGAATTGGAACGAGCACTTGCGTTGCAATCGCCGTTATTGGGGATCAATAACCGTAATTTGAAAACCTTTGAAACAACTTTGGACACAACGCGCGAACTGTCACGTATGGTTCCTGCGGATCGTGTATTGGTCAGTGAAAGTGGATTAAACACACCCGCGGATTTGGCCGACATGGCGCAGTATGGCGCACGTACGTTCCTGATCGGCGAAAGCCTAATGCGCCAAGATGACGTGGAAAACGCAACACGCACAATCCTTTCCAATCCATTGATGGGGGCGATGTGATGTCAGACCTGACGCATTTTAACGCCAAGGGCGAAGCACACATGGTAGATGTTTCGGATAAGGCGCATACGGACCGTATCGCAACTGCGCGTGGGCGCGTCAAAATGCAACAGGCTACATTTGACATGATCGCAGAGGGACGCGCGAAAAAAGGTGATGTTTTGTCAGTGGCCCGTTTGGCAGGAATCATGGGCGCAAAAAAAACACCCGATCTGATCCCGCTGTGCCATCCATTAGCGATTACAAAGGTGACTGTTGATTTGGCGCTAAACCCTGATTTGCCAGGCGTGGACATTGAAGCCAGTGTAAAAACCACCGGCCAGACGGGTGTCGAGATGGAGGCATTGACCGCCGCAAGTGTCGCGGGCCTAACGGTGTATGATATGATCAAGGCCGTCGATAAAACCATGGAAATCGGAGCAATTCGCGTTGTGCTAAAGGATGGCGGTAAATCTGGCCGCTATACAGCAGAATGATCAGTGTGAATGAAGCGCTTGACGCGCTTTTTGCACTCACAAATCCACTGGACATCGAGACCATTCCTTTGTTGGATGCTTCTGGTCGAGTGTTAGGCGTTTCTGCTGTCGCAGAACGAGATCAACCGCCCTTCGCTGCTTCGGCGATGGACGGCTATGCGGTAAATTCCACAGGTGCAGTGTCGGGTGCCACATTTCAAGTCATCGGTGAATCAGCAGCGGGTCATGGATATTACGCACTCGTTCCTGCAGGCGCATGTGTGCGCATCTTCACAGGTGCGCCGGTGCCAGAGGGCTGTGATCGTATCCTCATCCAAGAGGATGTTCACCGCAGCGGCGACACAATTACTCTGAAAGAAAATTTAGACCCAAAATACTATGTCCGCGCCAAGGGATTTGACTATGCCTGTGGCGAAACGTTCGACGCACCGAAACTATTGGGGCCCAATGACTTGGCTCTATTGGCGGCAATGAATATGCCGCGGGTGCAGGTTTATCGCAAACCAATCGTTGCCCTGATATCAACAGGTGATGAATTGGTGATGCCGGGTGAAAAACCCAACCCCGATCAAATCATTGTTTCCAATACTTTTGGCCTGACGGCGATGTTGCGCGATAGTGGGGCCGATGTACGCGTGTTACCCATCGCACGTGATAACCTACAATCTCTTGAACAGGCGTTTTCTTTGGCAGATGGCGCGGATATCGTTGTTACGATTGGCGGTGCTTCTGTGGGCGATCATGATCTGGTTGCGGCTGCGGCAGAAAAATATGGGGTTCAGCGTGAATTTTATAAGGTTGCCATGCGTCCGGGGAAACCGTTGATGGCTGGACGATTGGGCGATGCAATGATGATCGGTTTGCCGGGTAATCCCGTGTCAGCGATGGTCTGTGGTCAAATATTCCTAACGCCCGTTGTGCGCGCGCTACAAGGACTACCCAAGAAGGCAACTCCCAGATTTAGCGCCAAACTATCCCATAGCATTGAGCAAAACGGTGGACGGGAACATTACATGCGAGCGGTCTATGACAACGGAATGGTGCACGTTTTTGAAAGACAAGATAGCGCGCTACTAAGTGTAATGGCGGCATCAAATGCACTGATCGTGCGCGCACCTCACGCGGGGCCATTAGATGCAGGTTCAGAGGTGGAAGTGATCCTGCCGTAAAACAAACCGTTGACACAAAACAAGAACACTTGTAGAACATGTTGAAAGTATTGTTCTAAAGGGGCTTGTCATGCTGACCCGTAAACAACTGGATTTGCTGGATTTCATCAACAAACGCATGGTGCGCGATGGTGTTCCGCCTTCGTTCGATGAAATGAAAGAGGCGTTGGACCTGCGATCAAAGTCGGGAATTCACCGTCTAATCACTGCATTGGAAGAGCGGGGTTTTATCCGCCGTTTGGCCCATCGCGCACGTGCCATCGAGATTGTGAAACTGCCCGAAGCCTTGGGCGGAGAAAGTGACGATGCATTTACACCACGGGTGATTGAGGGGCGCGCGGAAAAGGCTGCCGTGTCAACACCAACACCAGTTGAAACGATGCACGCTATGGAACTGCCTGTCATGGGCCGTATTGCTGCAGGTGTTCCAATTGAAGCGATCAGCCAAGTATCGCATAATGTTGCGGTGCCTGGTCAAATGCTGCGTTCGGGTGGCGAGCATTATGCCCTTGAGGTGAAGGGTGACTCAATGATTGAAGCTGGGATCAATAATGGCGATGTCGTTGTCGTACGCGAAACGAAAACAGCTACAAATGGTGATATAGTGGTTGCATTGGTGGATGGCACTGAGGCGACGTTGAAAAAGTTTTTCCATCGCGGCGAAATGATTGCACTAGAGGCGGCAAATCCAGCCTATGAAACACGCCTAGTGCCTCATGATCGTGTCCGTGTTCAGGGTCGTTTGGTAGGCTTGATCCGCACCTATTGAGTGACGTCATTTTACGTTGTGTCCCAAGCATAGCGTGCGTGCTTTGTATCTGCGTCCTCTTATTTCAGATTTTTCATCCGTCCAAACGATGCGTGTTACGGCGTATTCATAAAAATCCAACTTTTTAAAATCGAATACAGTCCAATTGTTGCGATATCAGGTGTTCAGTATATCAGTTAATCAGCATCGCAGTAATGGATCTATGTTGTTTCTTTTTAGAATAGATATGCCTGATCTTGTCCTTGGCTATGGCACCCGTTAGATAAGGCTCAAGCTATGTCTCAAATTACTCCAAAAGGTTACCGCCCTTATGTCACTGGTTGTCACTCGTATCGCGCCTTCACCCACAGGTTATATGCATATCGGAACGGCGCGTACCGCGCTATTTAATTGGCTATATGCACGCGGTCGAGGTGGGAAATTCTTGTTGCGGATCGAGGATACAGATCGTGAACGCTCAACTCCCGAAGCAACCAAAGCCATTTTGCGCGGTATGGAATGGCTAGGATTGGATTACGATGGTGAGGTCATTTCGCAATTTGAACGTGCAGATCGTCATTCAGAGGTTGCGCATCATCTGCTAAGTCAAGGAAAGGCATATAAGTGTTTTTCTACGCAAGAGGAAATTCAAAAATTCCGTGATACTGCGCGGGCTGAAGAGCGGTCCACCTTATTCCAAAGTCCATGGCGTGATGCAGATCCCGATATACATCCTGATGATACTCCCTATGTGGTGCGTATTAAATCACCTGAAAAAGGCGTCAGCGTCATTCGGGATCAGGTCCAAGGCGATGTGATGATCAAAAATGATCAACTGGATGACATGGTTTTGTTACGTTCTGATGGAACACCTGTTTATATGTTGGCTGTGGTTGTTGATGATTATGATATGGGAATTACCCATGTGATCCGGGGGGATGACCACTTAAACAACGCGGCGCGTCAAATGATTATCTATGACGCTATGGGTTGGAATTTGCCCGTTTATGCGCATTTGCCACTGATTTTGGGCGAAGACGGAAAAAAATTGTCTAAACGTCATGGTGCGACTTCGGTTGAGGATTATCAAACGATGGGCTACTCTGCTCAGGGGATGCGTAATTATTTGGCGCGACTGGGGTGGAGCCATGGAGATGATGAATTCTTCACCGATGTTCAGGCTAAAGAGTGGTTTGATTTCGGCGGTATAAATAAGTCTGCAGCGCGGTTTGATTTTAAAAAGCTACAAAACTTATCAGGCCAACATATTGCGAGGGCTGATGATGCTGCACTGCTGCAAGAGATTCTCGTTTATCGTGAAAAAGCAGGCATGGAACCTCTTACAGATGAGGTGGAAGCCAGATTAGCTCGTGCACTGTATTGCGTGAAAGATCGTGCAAAGACATTTGGTGAACTGTTTGATAAAGCGAATTTTTCTCTTGTCGAACGTCCCATTGAAGTTGAAGAAAAAGCTCTTAAGCAACTTAATTTGGTATCCCACAGTATACTAGAAACATTGACGCCGCAGTTGCATAATGTTACGTGGTCGAGAGAGGCGCTAGAGGCGCTTGTAAACCAAGTAGCTGAAGCGCATGAAGTGGGCTTTGGTAGGGTTGCTGGACCTCTTCGCGCTGCGTTGGCAGGACAATCGGTAACGCCAAGTGTAATTGATATGATGTTGGTATTGGGTCGCGTCGAAAGCATCGCACGCCTGAACGATGTCAAGGCCAAGTGTAACGACTAAAGTGAGCAAACTCACATTCGTTCTAAACACTGAGCTTGTCGAATTAGCGCCCTGAACGATTTTTAGGCGCAACTATGAAAGGGAAATCCATGGCTGAACAATCCAGAAAGGCGACATTAAGCTTAGACGGAAAATCCTTTGATTTACCGGTCCATTCGCCAACTGCTGGTCCTGATGTTTTAGACATCCGCAAGCTTTATGCGGAAGCCGGTGTATTCACTTATGACCCTGGTTTTACGTCAACTGCTAGCTGTGAAAGCACGATTACATACATCGATGGTGGCAAAGGCGAACTGTTGCATCGTGGGTATCCAATCGATCAACTGGCGGAAAAATCACATTACTTAGAGGTTTGTTATCTGCTTCTGTACGGAGAATTGCCAACAGCTGCGCAATTAGAGGACTTTGAATCCCGAGTCACAAACCATACAATGGTGCATGAACAAATGCATTATTTCTTCCGTGGGTTCCGCCGTGATGCGCACCCCATGGCAACTTTGGTTGGTGTCGTTGGTGCAATGTCTGCATTCTATCACGATTCAACTGATGTTAATGATGATTGGCAACGTGAGGTTGCAGCTATCCGTTTGATTGCCAAACTACCGACAATTGCTGCAATGGCCTATAAATATTCCGTTGGTCAGCCATTTGTGTATCCACGAAACGATTTGGATTATTCGTCAAACTTCTTGCACATGTGTTTTTCTGTTCCCGCTGAAGAATACCGTGTAAATCCCATCGTCGCGCGCGCGATGGATCGCATTTTTACGCTGCACGCGGATCACGAACAAAACGCATCAACATCGACTGTACGTCTGGCCTCCTCGTCTGGCGCAAATCCGTTTGCCTGTATCGCTGCGGGTATTGCATGTCTTTGGGGTCCTGCGCACGGTGGTGCAAACCAAGCGTGCTTGGAAATGTTGCGTGAAATCGGATCGGTTGATCGTATCCCTGAATTCATCGCGCGCGCTAAGGATAAAAATGACTCCTTTCGCCTGATGGGCTTTGGACACCGAGTTTATAAAAACACAGACCCTCGGGCGACTGTGTTAAAAAAATCAGCGGATGAAGTTTTAGAGCTATTGGGGATTGAAGACAATCCATTGCTACAAGTTGCCAAGGAATTGGAACAGGTTGCATTGAACGATGAATACTTCATCTCAAAGAAACTGTTCCCAAATGTTGATTTCTATTCTGGCATCATTCTAGAGGCGATCGGTTTTCCAACATCTATGTTCACGCCAATCTTTGCCCTATCGCGCACAGTTGGTTGGATTTCACAGTGGAAAGAAATGATTGGCGATCCACAAATGAAAATCGGTCGCCCCCGTCAGCTGTATCTGGGTGAAACATCACGTGATTACGTGGATATAGAAAATCGTTAAGTTTTAGAGCAACGTAAAAGAAGGAGCGCTAAGCTTACTTAGCGCTTCTTTTTTCTTCAATTTCAATTTATGGGTCAGCGGCCTTCAAATTTAGGGGTGCGTTTGTCTAAAAACGCCAAAACGCCCTCTTTAAAATCGTGTGTTTCCCCGCAGGCTTTCTGCAATTTTGCTTCAAGTGCTAATTGATCTCCCAATGCGTTATCCCAGCTTTGGCGCAATGCTGATTTAATGTGCCCATAGGTGACTGTTGGACCTGATGCCAAATGCGCTGCACGTGCGCGCCATGTGGATTCAAATTGTTCGTCGTCTACTGCTTCCCAGATCATCCCTGAATTTGCGGCATCCTCGGCCATGATTTTTTCAGCGAAGAGGGATGCGCCCATCGCCTTGGCCATGCCCATCGCACGCGGCAGGATGTAACTGCCGCCCGCATCAGGGATTAATCCAATTTTTGAAAAGGCCTGCATAAGGTAGCTTGACTTGGCACCAATCACAACGTCCGCGGCCAGGGCAAGGTTAGCCCCTGCCCCTGCAGCCGGTCCATTCAGTGCTGTTACCGTTGGTACAGGGCAATTGATGATCGCATGTAACATCGGTTCATATTCATCGCGTAAAGTGCGTTGCAAATCCAAATTTTCTACGGATTGACGATCACCCAAATCCTGACCAGAACAAAACGCTTTGCCCTCCCCTGTCAGCACGACAACACGCGAATTTTTTCCCGATTGTGTTACGGCTTGGGTGAGTTCAGCGCGCATTTGTGTATTAAGTGCGTTCATTACATGGGGACGGCTCAACGTAATGATGGATATATCGTCCTTTAGCTCTAGTCTAATAGTGTCATAATGCATAGTTTGTCTCACATATTTTTTTGGCAACAATGAGACAAAAATAACAAGACGCACAAGCCAAACCTTGCGTCAGTTGCGATTAAGGATTTCGTTCAGACGGTCCGCTTCTTCTGTGCTGAGGTCCTCTTTTGCGGTGAGATTAGAAGAGGATCGGCGTATCATGTTCAAACCTATGAAGAGTGCAAAAAGCAATCCCAACGGCCCAGCAATCCACAATACCAGATTGCTGCCTCCGAATTTGGGCCTCAGCAGTGCGAATTCGCCATAGCGTTCGACAACGAAGTCCAAGACCTCTTCATCACTGTCGCCTGCAACCAGTCGTTCACGCACCAAAAGGCGCAAATCACGCGCAAGGGCCGCATCACTGTCATCAATGCTTTCGTTTTGGCACACAAGGCAGCGTAAACCTTTCGAGAGTTCGCGCGCACGTTCCTCAAGCACGGGATCATCCAAAATTTCATCAGGTTGCACCGCATGGACGGGCATTGCGATAATCAATGACAGGATCAGAATAATGCGTTTCATTCTGCGGGCACCCCGCCGACTGTGGTTTGTTTTCGCGCACCCGCCGCAACGCGGAACCGCCGATCAGTTAGCGAGATCAATCCACCAAGCGCCATCAGCGCTGAACCCAACCAAATCCAATTTGCCATGGGCTTGATATAGGTGCGCACAGCCCATCCACCGTCCGCCTGTGGATCACCGATCACCACATAGACATCGCGCATCATGTTATAATCAATCGCAGCCTCGGTCGTTGGCATTTGCGCGACGGGATAGTTACGCTTTTCTGGGTTCATCAGGGCCAATTCCGTTCCGTTTTTCGCCAAACGTATATCGGCCGTTGTGCTGAAGTAATTCGGTCCACGTTGCTGACGCACATCTTTTAATGTGAATTCATATCCACCCAGATCCCATGTGTCGCCCACATTCACAACGCGAATATCTTCGGCCTGCCAGGCCATTATTCCCGCAATGCCGGCCATGGTTACACCCAGACCAGAATGAGCGGTGAATTTCCCCCAATCTGCGCGCGGCAAACGCAACAGGCGGCTGAAATCACGCGATTGTCCCAACCGCAGGATCAATTCCATAGCCGCCCCTGAAATCAACCATGCCCCAAGGAACATTCCAATGGGTCCATGCAGGCTTTGACCCGTTTGAAGGGCCCACACAAATCCCATAACAGCGATTGCAAAGATGAACGGAACTTGCATGGATTTAACGGCGCGGCCCAATCCCCCCCGTTTCCATGGCACAATCGCGCCAATCGGAAGGATTAAACCCAATGCGATCATAAATGGGGTAAAGGCCAGATTGAAAAACGGCGCCCCGACCGACAATTTGCGATCAAAAAACAATTCTGCAACCAGCGGCCAAATCGTACCAACAAAGACGACAAAGGAACTGACCGCCAATAGAATATTGTTCATCACTAATGCGCTTTCGCGGCTGATGAATGAAAAGACGCCCTTGCTTTCCAATTCCGATGCACGCACCGAAAACAGGGTTAATGCACCGCCCATGAATACACCCAAGATTATCAGAATAAATACACCGCGATCAGGATCATTGGCAAAGGCATGTACGGATGTCAAAACCCCTGAACGTACGATAAATGTGCCCATTATTGAGTAGCCAAATGCAAAAATTGCAAGAAGGATTGTCCAATTCTTCAGGCTTTCGCGTTTTTCCACGACAATAGCGGAATGCAAAAGTGCTGCCGCAAACAGCCATGGCATGAAAGACGCGTTTTCCACTGGGTCCCAGAACCAAAAGCCACCCCAGCCCAATTCGTAATACGCCCACCAACTTCCCAATGCGATCCCAATGGTAAGAAACACCCACGCGGCCAATGTCCATGGACGCACCCAACGCCCCCAAGCTGCATCAACACGTCCTTCGATCAGGGCGGCAACGGCAAAGGAAAATGCCATGGAAAGGCCAACATATCCCAAATACAAAAACGGTGGGTGGAATGCTAGACCCGGATCCTGCAACAAGGGGTTCAAATCTTGACCGTCCAACGGCGCGGGCGCCACGCGAAGAAAGGGATTCGAAGTAAAGATACAAAACGCTAAAAATGACGCGCCTATCATACCCTGTACTGCAATCACACGGGCGCGGAATGTGGGCGTCAGGTTCTGACCAAACCATGCTGCACAGGCCCCAAAAAGCGCAAGGATAAGGATCCAAAGCAGCAATGAACCTTCGTGGTTGCCCCAAACACCACTGATTTTATAAATCATGGGCTTCAGCGAATGCGAATTCAGCACAACCAGTTGCACCGAAAAATCCGATGTTACAAAGGCATGCGTTAATGCCCCAAAGGCGGCGAGTACTAGCAAAAATTGCGCTGTCGCTGCGGGCATGGCTAATGCCATAAGCCCATGCCGGTTAAAGGAAGCGCCAAGCAGTGGCAGGCTTGATTGAAGCAGCGCCACCATAAACGAAAGAATAAGTGCAAAGTGTCCAAACTCAGTAATCATACAGCGAACTATAGGGTGCTATGATCCTGCTTTCCATCTTTAAATGCGGTGATTTTTGTCGCAACCTTATTTTCGAGTTCGCCACTCTGCCGCTGCGGCTCTTCTAGGATTGCACAGATGGTTTCTAGTGCGTTTGTGCGAACGGTTTTCACGATAATTTCCGCCCTTTTTATCCATCTGCTTCAGCGCAACGCACAGTGTGAATTAGCTGTCTGGATCGACGTATGTGCCTTGTTCTTTCAGCGCGTCGATCACCTCTTTTGGCATATAAGTTTCATCGTGTTTTGCTAAAATTTCCGTCGCCTGGAAGACGCCATTCACATAGTTACCTGTGCCGACCATACCCTGATTTTCCTCAAACAGATCAGGAAGAATGCCTTTAAATATGACAGGGATTGTTGCACCACCATCGGTTACGGAAAACTGCACTTCTTCGCTCTGACCACGTACAATGGTGCCTTCGGCGACAAGGCCACCGATGCGAAATACTTCGCTTGGGCTAGGTGGTTCCGCAATAACCTGAGAAGGTGAGCGAAAGAAGTTGATTCCATCGCGCATGGCATAACCGATTAAACCCGTTGCGATAGACAATGAGACAAAGGCAAGAACGATAATTTGAATGCGTCGTGTTTTTTTCAGTGATCTCATGTCAACCTCATGGGAACATTGGAACCATGCCCAGACCTGCGGTTTCCGGCAAGTCAAGCATAATGTTAGCATTTTGAAGCGCTTGTCCCGACGCGCCCTTCATCAGGTTATCAAGGACGGACAGAATAATCACACGTCCTACCTGCCGATCTCTGAACACAGCTATACGGCAAATATTTGACCCCTTAACATGTTGTGTTTGCGGGACTTCTCCTTCGGATAAAACATGCACAAAGGGTTCGTTGGCATAATATGATGTCAGATGTGCCCGTACGGCATCTGGGTCGCCTCTTACATAAATAGTCGCCTGCATGCCCCGCGTCATGGGCACCAAATGCGGTGTAAATGTAGCACAAACATCATGGCCTGCGGCCTTTGTCAGCTCTTGATCCAATTCGCCCATATGACGGTGGTGCGCAACACCATAGGCTTTGAAACCTTCGTTCGCTTCAGAATAAAGCATGGGTTCGTTCAATCCACGACCTGCCCCAGATACGCCGGATTTCGCATCGATAATAATAGGGTCACTGTCGATCACGCCGCCCTTTAGAACGGGAATTAGCGGCAATAATGATGTGGCCACGAAACACCCAGTGTTTGCGGCGATCCGTGCAGATTTGATCTCTTCGCGATAGACTTCTGGCAAGCCAAGGACCGCTGATTGCTGCAGATCAAGCGCCTTATGCTGCCCGCCGTACCATTTTTTATAGGCATCGCCGTTTTCAAGGCGAAAATCAGGGGATAGATCCACAATTTTCACATGATCTGGAACCCTGCGCACAAAATCATGTGCGACCCCATGGGGCAATCCGCAGAACACCAGATCAATGTTGGAATAATCAATATGCTCAATCTTGACCAAATCAGGCAAATCAAGATGCCCTAAATGCGGAAATACAGACGCCACTGGTTGTCCAGCCTTACGGTCCGCTGCCAGCGCTGCGATTTCCATGTTTGGGTGAGCATGCACCAATCGAACAAGCTCAGCGCCCGTGTACCCAGATGCACCAAGTATCGCAATTTGCTTTCTCATGTGTTTTCTCCCTGAGATTTACACCGAGATAAATTTGATCTCGCGCTTCAAAAACTGTGTGGCCCGCGACGAAACGGTTCGCGGATCACCTGTCGTCAAATACTTACTTTCTTGGCCCGCACCAACCATTTTTGGATGCCGTTCCAAATAATCTGCCAAACTTTCTGCAACAATGTTAGCCTGAGAGTACACTTTGACATTTTCGCCAAGGGCATCGGCAAAGGTTTTTGCCATTAAAGGGTAATGAGTGCAGCCCAAAATCGCAGCCTCTGGTTTAGGCATTTTCCGTTTCAATGCATCGACATGCGACCGCACCATGGCCTCGGCCAAAATGAAATCACCGTCCTCGATAGCATCGACAACACCGCCGCAGGCCTGTGCTTCGACATCCACACCGATGGCACGAAACGCCAATTCCCGTTGAAATGCACGGCTGGCCACAGTTGCAGGCGTGGCGAATAGAGCCACGTTTTGAACACCAACCTGTCGTGGGGGCGAATTATCACCCCATTGTCGTTCGGTTAGGGCCTCGATCAGTGGAACGAAAACGCCCAGTACACGTTTATCTGTGGGTATCCAGTTTTCTTGCATTCGACGCAATGCAGCGGCAGATGCGGTATTACAGGCTAAAATCACGAGATCACAACCCTCTTCCCATAATCGCTCAACAGCACGGGTGGTGAGATTGTATACATCATCTGCATCGCGAA
>Ga0181590_10002124_pt1 | contig 16714 bp, 16 predicted proteins | sample 071ome_34_FD_132446 | JGI IMG/M metagenome (GOLD analysis project Ga0181590, IMG submission 132446) | Coastal salt marsh microbial communities from the Groves Creek Marsh, Skidaway Island, Georgia - 071411BT metaG (megahit assembly) | ecosystem: Environmental > Aquatic > Marine > Intertidal...
GCTGATCCTAAGAAAGCGGTGCCTGTTGTTGTTAACGCAAAAATGCGGCGTACTGGTATTTGTGGAGCAGCAGAAACACTGTTGATCGATAAACCATTGGTACATAGTTTATGGCCAGAAATTGCCGCTGCCCTGCGTGAGGCTGGATGCGAAATACGCGGTGATGCCGAGGCAAAGTCCGCTTGTCCATGGATCAGCACTGCCACTGACGATGATTATGGCCATGAGTTTCTGGATGCGATTATCGCGGTTAAGGTGGTGGATGGGGTCAATGCTGCCATTCAACATATCCGCACCCATGGAAGCGATCACACTGAGAGCATCATTACCGAAAACTCAAAAACATCAGATCAATTTATTCATGAGATTGATTCGTCCATCGTCATGATCAACGCTTCAACCCAATTTGCTGATGGTGGTGAGTTTGGGATGGGCGCAGAGCTTGGTATTGCCACAGGGCGTATTCATGCGCGTGGCCCAGTCAGCATAAACCAGCTTACCTGCTTTAAGTATATTGTTAGGGGCGACGGACAAACACGGCCATGACGTCCAAGGGTTATCAGTTGTTAGCCAAGTTACGCGCCAGACGCTTTGGGCATATCGGGATTCTTGGTGGCTCATTCAACCCAGCGCATCAAGGACATGCCCATGTGGCAGACACAGCGATCTCTGTTTTAGGGCTTGATGCGGTTTGGTGGCTAGTTAGCCCACAAAACCCTCTAAAATCTCAAAAAGATATGGCCTCTGTCACGGATCGTTATGCTAGCGCTAAGGCCATTACTGCCACTTGCCGGCATGGTCGCCGTATGGTGGTAAGCCGCCTTGAAGAGGCCATTGGCACACGCTATTCCGCCGATACGGTAAAAATATTGGCAAAGACCTGTCCACGATTGCGGTTTTATTTTCTGATGGGGGCAGATAACCTTGCTTCTTTTCATCTCTGGCACAGGCCAGATATTATTCTTCGTCATACTATTCCCATTGTTGTTAATCGGCCTCATTATCGTGCGCAGGCGCTTGGCAGTCAGACCGCTGCCCGAATGAAACGGATTGCACCAAGGCGGCTGAAATATACCGCTAAGGGCCGTCATGTTAAGAACCGATATTGGGGATTTATTGAAGCTAGGCAAATTAGCCTTTCTGCTACCGCTATTCGGGCACAGCGCAAGGATTAAGCTTTGCTGATTTAACATTGGCATTTGACATGATCTGTTTTATCATTATGAGATATGACGGATAAGATAGAGTGAAGGAGTTACATATTTCCGATCATCGAAACGTTTCCGGACAGCTTAACGATAGCAGTGAACAATTGCTTCAGTTAGTGTTATCTTCGCTTGAAGATGACAAAGCTTCTGATCTGGTTGTTGTACCCCTCGCTGGAAAATCTTCTATCGCGGATTACATGGTTATCGCCTCAGGGACATCGTCAAGACAGCTCTCTGCCATGGCTGAACATCTTGGGAAAACCATGAAAGAACATGGTGTCTCCTCACGAGGCACCGAAGGTGCTCAGCAAGGGGACTGGATTCTCATTGACGCTGGGGACATTATTGTTCACCTGTTCCGTCCTGAAGTGCGTGAGTTTTATCAACTGGAAAAAATGTGGCTTGATCCGACAGATTCTGCTCGTCCAGCGATAGAAACCGCCACGCCCTAGCAGGGGCTGACCTTATGCGCTTAACCATCTCTGCCATTGGCAAGGCTGGCAAAGGGCCAGAAGCCGCCCTGACCCAAAAATATTTTGATCGCCTGCCCCATCAAGGCAAGCTGATGGAACGCGATTCGTCAAAACCAGCTGGGACGGCAAGGATCGAAGACGAAGGCGAGAAAATTCTTTCCTCCATTCCTTCAGATGCCAAGTTGGTCGTCCTAGATGAAAGAGGCAAATCCTTATCCTCTCGGGCGTTAGCAGAGCTGATCAAACAATGGCGCGATGATGGTATCCGTGATGCTGTCTTTGCCATTGGCGGTGCTGATGGGCATAGCCCTGAAGTGATAAAAAAAGCTGATATCATCCTTGCCTTTGGTGAACAAACTTGGCCACATCTCTTGGTAAGGGCCATGCTAGCTGAACAGCTTTACCGTGCAGAAATGATTTTAATTGGGCATCCCTATCACCATGGGTAAGGAAGCAACTTGGCAAGCTTCTTATGATTGTCGTATATAAAGATATCATGACAAAACAGATCAAAAAGAAGCCTGTTGTTCTTGCCATCATGGATGGTTGGGGACATAGCGAAGCATCGCGCAACAACGCGGTCCGATTGGCGCATACCCCCGTCATTGATCAGTTAGATGATTCTGTGCCCAAAGCTTTTCTTGAGGCTTCGGCTGGGGCTGTTGGTCTGCCTGATGGGCAAGTTGGCAATTCCGAAGTCGGGCATATGACCATTGGCGCAGGCCGTATTATTGAACAGGATTTGGTGCGGATTAATAACGCCATCCGTGAAGGCACGCTTCAGCAAAACCCTATGCTTGATCAATTGGCAAAACAGCTTAACCCGCGTCACTCCCAAACACATCTTTTGGGCATGATATCCGATGGGGGTGTGCACAGCCACAGAGAGCATATTCTAGCCTTGGCTGAGGCTATAACAAGCAAAGGGATCAGCGTTAAACTTCATCTTTTTACCGATGGGCGCGATACCCTGCCCGGGACTGCCGCCGGTCATCTGGCATGGCTACAAACCCGTTTGCCGGAAAAGGCAGAGATAGCCACAATATCTGGCCGGTATTATGGCATGGATCGTGATCATCGCTGGGAGCGCACCTCACTTGCGATCAATGCCATTGCCCATGGTAAGGCCAATTACCATTTCGATAATCCCGCCTGTGCGATCACCGCCGCAGAATTGCGCGGTGAGACAGATGAGTTTATTTTACCAAACATCATTGGCGATTATAATGGCATGACCGATGGGGATACCATCGTTACTGCCAATTTTCGGGCTGATCGGGTGCGGCAACTTCTTGCTGGTCTTCTTTTTGACGACACCCCCCTGGTTAATGTCCCGCCTGTGGCAAAACTTGGTCGCCCTATTTCCATGACCTCATATTCTGAACGCCTCGATGAGGCATCAGACTTGCTGTTTCCGCCAATAGCCTTGAATAACACCCTTGGTGATGTTGTGGCCGCCGCTGGGATGAGCCAGTTTCGCCTTGCTGAGACTGAAAAATATCCTCATGTTACCTTTTTCCTAAACGGCGGTGCAGAAGATGTGCACCCCGGGGAAGAGCGTTGCCTCATCCCCTCGCCCAAAGTGTCCACTTATGATCTAAAACCTGATATGAGCGCAGATGCTGTGTTAACAGCATTATTGGCATCCATCACGGGCAAGCAACATGATTTGATTATCGTCAATTTTGCCAATCCTGATATGGTGGGGCATACAGGCGTATTGGAGGCAGCGATTACCGCAGTAGAAGTGGTTGATCATGCCATTGGTAAGGTTATTAGCGCCTTAAATGCTGTTGGCGGAACCATGTTGCTTACGGCTGACCATGGCAATTGCGAAGTGATGTGGGATGATGCCTCAAACTCTCCTCATACCGCGCATACCACAAATCCTGTCCCGATTTACTGGATTGGGGCACCCAAAAGCGGCAGGTTGAAAAATGGTGGCCTTAGTGATTTGGCGCCTTCACTTTTATCCCTGTTGGGCATTAGTATTCCAAAAGAAATGACAGGATCATCTCTTTTCATCACAGAATAACCTGCTTTGCCTTGATCTTGCTTTAATCTGTGGGCAACATAGGTTAGTTTGAATATGTTCAAGATTTGGATATTAGCAATGCGCCATAACACATCACTCACCCATCGTATGTTTCGGTATTTCTGTTTCGTTTTAGGCGGCATGGTTCTGATGGCTGGGGCATCTACGTTTGTATCTAACCCCTCACAGAGTCAATCCACTAATAGCAGCATCTATGACAACTTAGCGCTCTTTGGTGAAGTGTTTGAAAGTATTCGCTATAATTATGTTGAAGAGGTCGATGACAAAGAGCTGATCTATTCGGCTATTAATGGCATGCTAACCTCGCTTGACCCTCATTCCAATTTTCTTAGCGCCGAAGATTTTAATGATATGCAAGATCGCACCAGAGGCGAGTTTGGTGGATTAGGTATTGAAATTACCATGGAAGATGGGTTTGTTAAGGTTGTTTCACCAATTGACGATACCCCCGCTGATAAAGCGGGAATCCTGTCTGGGGACCTGATTGTTGGTATTGATGGCCAAGGGGTGCTTGGCATGACCCTCACTGAGGCTGTGGACTTAATGCGCGGTGAAATTGGCAGTGAAATCACCATTACTGTTAAGCGTGGGGATAAACCTGTTTTTGATGTGACACTTAACCGTGATGTGATCAAAATGCGAAGCGTCCGTTTTGAAAGTTTCGGCAATGTTGGTTATATTCGCATCACCACATTCAGTGAACAAACCACCCCAGGGCTTATCAACGCGGTGCAATCCCTAAAAGATAAGCATGGTAAGGCCCTTGCCGGATTGGTTATTGATCTCAGAAACAATCCAGGCGGATTATTAAACGAAGCCATTTCCGTCACTGACGCGTTTTTAAGCGAAGGGGAGATTGTATCAACCCGAGGACGCAATGATGGGTCTGCCTCACGTTTCTTTGCCCAAAAAGGGGATATTTCTAACGGTCTGCCCATTATTGTGCTTATTAATTCTGGCTCTGCTTCAGCATCAGAAATTGTTGCAGGCGCCTTTAAAGATCATGGCCGTGCGCTGATTATGGGGACACGATCCTTTGGTAAAGGGTCTGTGCAAAGCGTGATCCCTGTGGGCCGTGATGGCGCCATGCGCCTAACCACTGCACGGTATTACACGCCTTCAGGGGTATCAATTCAAGGCACAGGTATTACCCCAGATATCCTGGTTGAGCTTGCCCTTGTTGAAGATATTGAAGATGGGGCTTTCCGTGAAGAAGACCTCAAAGGATCATTAGAAAACAATAACGCAGAAAACGGAACAGCAGATGATTCGCTAAGTGCTAATGAAACAGACGCCCCCGAAGCTATCAGAGACTATCAACTGGCGCGTGCCGTTGACTTGCTTAGTGGATTACGCGTCTTTAACGGGTTAGGGCAATGAGCCAGAGGGTCGATTACATCAGCCGTCCTTTTCGCCCTTGTGTTGGTATTATCCTGATAAACAATTCTAAGCAGATTTTTGTTGGCCAACGGTTAGATAATCATGGAGAAGCGTGGCAAATGCCACAAGGTGGGATAGACCAAGGGGAAACTCCTATTGAGGCTGGATTCCGCGAAATGGCCGAAGAAATTGGAACTAACAAAGCTGAGTTGCTGCGTGAGCATCCCGAATGGCTGTCTTATAGCATTCCTGAACCTTTAGCGAATCAGCTATGGAACGGGCGTTATCGTGGCCAAACACAGAAATGGCTGGCCTTCCGCTATCATGGGGATGATAACGACATCAACATTCAAACTGAAAACCCTGAGTTTTGCCAATGGCGCTGGTCAACGGTTATATCCTTGCCTGAACTGGCAGTACCGTTCAAAAGACCTGTATATGCAAAATTAGTTGAAGATTTTAAGGATTTATTTATCTAAACCTTAATATCTCAATTAAGAGATATCAAAGAGCATCAAGCACCGCGTCAAGAAACTCTAGCTCACGAGTATTCCCGTTGGTGTCTGCCGTTTGCCGCTGGCTTTCAATGTCAGAACGCTGAGTATTATCCAAGCTCACCGCACGCTCAGCCAGGATTACGCATTTGTCTTCGGTGACATCAGCAATGCCGCCATCAACCATAATGCGGGTGTTGACAGTACCATTGACATAAACCTCAACAACCCCGCGCTGAAGGGTTGAGATGGTTGGGGCATGACGAGGCATAGCCCCAAACAGACCTAAGCTACCCGGAATCACCACCATGCTGGCATCAACCGCCATCATGACGCGTGCAGGGGTGACCAATTCAAATGCCGTGGTTTCAGCCATGATCCAACCTTATCCTCAATCCCGTTCCAAATGCTGGCGAACGCAGCCCAATTAGGCTGCTTCTGCGCTAAGTTTTTTGCCTTTTTCCAAGGCTTCTTCAATGGTGCCGACCATATAGAATGCTGCTTCAGGCAGATGGTCATATTCACCTTCAACAATACCCTTAAATCCTTTGATGGTATCATCCAGCGAAACCAACACACCAGGTGATCCGGTGAAAACTTCAGCAACATGGAAAGGCTGTGAAAGGAAACGCTGAATCTTACGCGCTCTGGATACCACCAGCTTATCTTCTTCAGAGAGTTCGTCCATGCCGAGAATAGCAATAATATCCTGCAAAGATTTATACTGCTGAAGCACTTCCTGTACTCGGCGGGCAACATCATAATGTTCGGTACCAACGATGCGTGGGTCAAGCATTCTTGATGTCGAATCGAGTGGATCCACAGCAGGATAAATCCCAAGTTCAGCAATCTGACGCGACAGAACGGTAGTAGCGTCAAGGTGAGCAAATGAGGTCGCAGGAGCAGGGTCAGTCAAGTCATCAGCAGGAACATAAATCGCCTGAACCGAGGTAATTGATCCTTTACGGGTTGTGGTGATGCGTTCCTGCAAGGCACCCATATCGGTTGCCAATGTTGGCTGATAACCCACCGCAGATGGGATACGGCCTAGCAGAGCTGACACCTCAGAACCTGCCTGAGTAAAGCGGAAGATGTTATCAACAAAGAACAACACGTCCTGACCTTCTTCGTCACGGAAATATTCAGCCAGTGTCAAACCCGTTAGAGCCACACGAGCACGAGCACCAGGAGGTTCGTTCATCTGACCATAAACAAGCGCGGCTTTAGAACCTTCGCCATCAGTCTTGATCACACCTGATTCAACCATTTCATGATAAAGATCGTTCCCTTCACGGGTACGCTCACCAACACCAGCAAAAACAGAGTAACCCCCATGCGCCTTAGCAACGTTGTTAATCAATTCCATGATAAGAACTGTCTTACCAACACCAGCGCCGCCAAACAATCCAATCTTACCACCTTTGGCATAAGGGGCTAGCAAATCCACAACCTTAATCCCTGTCACAAGGATCTCTGCCTCGGTGGACTGATCCACATATTCAGGTGCAGGACGGTGAATTGGGAATGTCAGCTTTGCGTTAACAGGCTTACCTTCGTCCACAGGCTCACCCACAACATTAAGGATACGGCCAAGGGTTTCAGGTCCAACTGGCACGCGGATAGAGTCGCCAGTATCGACAGCTTCTTGTCCCCGAACCAAACCTTCAGTTGAGTCCATAGCGATACAGCGAACGGTTTGCTCACCAAGGTGCTGGGCAACTTCCAGAACCAATCTTTGACCACCATTATCAACATGGACGGCGTTAAGAATAGGTGGCAATTTCCCATCAAATTCAACGTCGACAACAGCGCCAATAATCTGTGTCAGTCTACCTTTTGCGTTATTAGCCATGATACGATGCTCCAGCTTCAGTTTAATAGGGTTACAGCGCTTCTGCCCCAGAAATAATTTCAATCAATTCGGTGGTGATAGCGGCCTGACGACGGCGGTTATATTCCATGGTCAAGCGATCAATCAAGTCACCGGCGTTACGTGTTGCGTTATCCATAGCGGTCATTCGTGCCGCCAGTTCACTGGCAGAGCTTTCCAGAATAGCCGTATAGATTTGGGTGCTGAGATTGCGTGGCAGCAAATCTTCAAGCACAGTGGCTTCATCTGGCTCATATTCATAGGGAGCTGATGAGGCTGTGTCTTTATCCGCGGCTTCTGTTTCTTCAACTTCAACCGGAATAAGAGAACTAAGAGTGACTTCTTGAGTGATGGCAGAAATAAAACGGTTATAGAGAATAAGGCAACGGTCTAATTCCCCGTTTTCAAGACGCTCTCTGATCACATCGGCAATGCTATCAATATCAGCAAAAGAAACCGCTGTACCTTGAATGCCCTCACGACTATCAACGATCAAATCACCAAGCTCACGCTTTAGGGCATCCTTTGCCTTGCGGCCTACCATCAATAGATCAACGGTCTTGCCCTCGGATTTAAGCCTTTCAACTTCACGCCGTGTGGCGCGGATAATGCTTCCGTTAAAACCGCCACAAAGGCCGCGATCTGCGGAAAGCACCACCAACAGAATGCGCTGATCTGCCCCTGTTCCGACCAGCATAGTTGGTGCAGTTTCAGGCGTAGCTTTGCTAGCAAGACTGTTAATAATGCTAGACATCCGCGCAGCATAGGGGCGTGCGGCTTCGGCGTTATCTTGAGCCCGGCGCAATTTCGCCGCCGCTACCATTTTCATGGCAGAGGTGATCTTCTGCGTTGACTTAACGCTTCTGATCCGGTTTTTCAAATCCTTCAAATTGGCCATGAGGCAAAATCCTGTTGCGTGAAGAACCGATTAAGCGAAACTTTTGGCGAAACCTTCGATTTCTGCCGCCAGTTGTTTTTTGGTGTCGTCAGAAATGGCTTTCTCTTCGCGGATCGTCTTGAGGATATTAGCCCCTGCCCCGCGCATATGATTGAGAATACCTTCTTCGAACTTACCAACCTGAGCAATCGAGAGACCATCGAGATAGCCATTCACACCAGCAAAGATGGAAACCACCTGCTCTTCAACGGGCATGGGTGAATATTGTGACTGCTTTAACAATTCGGTAAGACGTGCACCACGATCTAGCAATTTCCGTGTTGACGCATCCATATCGGAGGCAAACTGGGCAAATGCCGCCATTTCACGATATTGAGCCAGTTCCAATTTAATGGAACCTGCCACCTGTTTCATGGCTTTGATCTGAGCAGATGAACCCACACGGCTAACCGACAGACCAACGTTCACCGCAGGGCGAATCCCTTGGTAGAACAGATCCGTTTCAAGGAAGATCTGACCATCAGTAATTGAAATCACATTTGTAGGAATAAACGCAGAAACGTCACCGCCCTGAGTTTCAATAACTGGCAATGCCGTTAGTGATCCAAGACCGTTAGCTTCGTTCAGTTTTGCTGCCCGCTCGAGCAAGCGTGAGTGCAGATAGAAAACATCACCAGGATAGGCTTCACGGCCCGGAGGACGACGAAGCAACAAGGACATCTGGCGATATGCAACTGCCTGTTTTGACAAGTCATCATATACAATCACTGCATGCATTCCGTTATCACGGAAATATTCGCCCATCGCACAAGCGGTATATGGGGCGATAAACTGCAGTGGGGCTGGGTCCGAAGCTGTTGCGGCAACAACAATGGAATATTCCATCGCGCCATTTTCTTCGAGCGAACGTACGATCTGTGCCACTGTGGAACGCTTTTGACCAATCGCTACATAAATACAGAACAGTTTTTTTGTATCATCTTTACCAGCCGCATCATTGACTGATTTCTGGTTGATGAAAGTATCGATAGCGATAGCAGTTTTCCCTGTCTGGCGGTCACCAATGATCAACTCACGCTGGCCACGACCAATAGGAATTAAGCTGTCGATGGCTTTGAGGCCAGTTTGCATTGGCTCATGCACGGATTTTCGCGGCATGATTCCCGGGGCTTTGACTTCAACTCGGCGACGCTCAGTGTTTTCCAGAGGGCCTTTCCCATCAATAGGGTTACCAAGACCATCAACCACTCGACCCAACAGACCTTTACCTGTAGGGGCATCCACAATTGCGCCTGTACGGCGAACGATGGTGCCCTCAGAGATATCGCGGTCATCGCCAAAAATCACGATGCCGACATTATCGCTTTCAAGGTTAAGAGCCATGCCCTTATTGCCACCATCGAATTCCACCATTTCACCGGCGCGAACTTCGTCAAGGCCATATACTCTGGCAATACCATCTCCAACTGATAGCACTCGGCCGACTTCTGCGACCTCTGCCTCACTACCAAAATTGGCGATCTGTTCTTTGAGGATTGCTGAAATTTCAGCGGCGCGAATATCCATCACCCAACACCCTTCATAGCGGCTTCCAGCCGGTTCAGTTTCGTTTTGATCGAAGTGTCAATCATGCGAGACCCGATGCGAACCACCAGACCGCCGATTAACGAAGCATCCACCGATGTGGTCAAAGCAATTTTGTCACTTTTAGTCACACTGGCAATAGCTTCCATGATGTTCGCTTCATGCGCAGCATCAAGCGGTACGGCGGAGATGACTTCGGCTGAAATCTCCCCACGCCGTTTGGCCAAATCGGCCAGAAATTCTCTGATAATTTGTGGCAAGACAAAAAGCCTGCCATTCAAACATAGTGCGCCAACAAACTTAACCATAAGCTCATCTGCGCCTGCCTTTTCTAACACTGCCACCAAAGCCGATTTTTGCGTATCACGGCTAATAGCTGATGCTTCAACAATGCGGCGCAATTCGGCAGATTTGGCAAGAATCTTTTCCAAATCTTGAAAATCACGCGCTATGGCATCTATTTTACCTGCGGCATCGGCAAGCTCAAACAAAGCCTTGACGTAACGTTTGGCAATTCCAGAACTGGATGACATGGAGCGGCAATCCCCCGGTCAGAAATGCTCCGTAAATGGCCATCCATTACCGAAACAAATCTTGTACAGAACACATAATTGAGATGCTAGCTATCATAGGAAAAACGCTAAAGCAAGATCAATGCGCGTATTTTGCGTCTCTCGCGTCAAATTGACCATGTTCCTTGATAACCCAAACGTGGGCAAAGCATGATGATTTCTGCTCTAGATAGCCTAAACTCAATGATTTTAGGCGATTTTTCCGTTAAAAAAAACTCACTGGGTCAATATCTAGCTGACACTGAACTCTTGAGGGAATTTTTACCTCATTTAGCCATTGGGCGATAGCACGCTGAAGATTGACTTCTCTTTCCGCTTTGATAAGGAATCGCACCCGATGCTGACCACGCAATAAACGGATTGGCGCCGGTGCTGGCCCTAATAGGGTCATGCCTTCATAATTCGGCCATTGCATTGCCATTTGGCTTGCAAATGCTGTTAATTTTTCATCATCGCGGCTGGATAAGATCACCGCCGCTAAACGACCATAAGGCGGCATATTTGCGTCTTCACGATCTTCTTTTTCTGCCCTAATAAAACCAGCACGGTCATCCTTTACCAAACTTTGCAGAACGCGTGCTTCTGGCATAGCGGTTTGCATCATCACACGGCCTTTTTTCTCTGCTCGTCCGGAACGGCCTGCGACTTGGGTAAGCAACTGCCAGCTTAATTCACCGCCGCGCAAATCACCGCCAGATAAGCCAAGGTCAGCATCCACAACCCCAACTAGCGTCAATCCGGGAAAATGATGGCCTTTGGCGATCATTTGGGTGCCAATAATAATATCTATCTCGCCTTTATAGACAGCATCAAAAAAAGCTTCCGCCTTTGCTGATGTCGTGATCACATCACTAGAAAATATCCCTTGCCTAGCATCAGGAAAGCGGAAAGCCACCTCTTCGGCTAAGCGTTCCACCCCAGGCCCGCAAGGCATAATCATGCCCTCAACATCGCACGATGGGCATTGTTCAGGAAAACGGCTGAAATGCCCGCAATGATGGCAACGCAACTGGCCTGCTGATTTATGCGTCACCAGCCAAGCAGAACAATTCGGGCAAACAATGCGTTCCCGGCAAGACAGGCACAAAGACATAGGGGCATAGCCCCGCCGATTAAGAAAGAGAAGGATTTGTTCCTGATTCTGCAAGGCTTTATCAATGGAATCCACTAATGGCGGCGATAGCCATCGGCGGCGTTCGGTTGGGGTTTTGGTCAAATCCACCAAGGTGATCTCAGGCATCCCTGCCTCGCCAAAGCGATTCATCAGGCGGATATGCTCATACTTACCCTGTTCAGCATTGACCAGCGTTTCTAATGATGGCGTTGCTGACGACAAAACCGCAGGAATACCAGACAGCTTTGCCCTAACTACGGCCATATCCCGCGCATGATATCGGACGCCATCCTGCTGGCGGAAACTGTGGTCGTGTTCTTCGTCTACAACAATCACCCCCAATTGCGAAAAGGGCAAAAACAGAGCTGATCTGGCACCTGCCACCACCATAGGCTCGCCCTTAATGGCATCGCGCCATACCGCGCGGCGCCTAGCATCCGTTAACCCAGAATGCCAAAGCCTAGGGCTAAAACCAAAACGCTCCAGACAGCGTTTCTCAAATGCTTGTGAAAGGGCAATTTCTGGCAATAGGATGAGCGCCTGTCGCCCAGCGCGAAGTGCTGCCGCTACTGCCTCAAAATAAACCTCAGTTTTACCTGATCCAGTGACCCCATCAAGCACAAACGCCTTAAACGCCTTTGCATCAACTGCCGCCGTCAATTGATCAGCTGCTAGTATCTGCTCATCTGTTAGCGGCTTTTGACGATCCAGCAAGCCCGAAAGAGGGGATGATGGCAACGGCGCCATGGGAGCTTCTTTTAACAAGCCTTCTGCAACCATCGCTTTAATCGTGCTAGCACTAGCCCCTGTCATAGCATGGATACTGGCAGCTGACTGCGGAAGCATAGCCATGTCCGATAAGGCGGTCAGGATATTCCGGCGACGCGGCGTACTGGGCTGTTGAGGTGATGCAACGATTTGATACCCTGTTGGCAATACCTCTGGGGTAAAGGCCGAAGGCACTGATACCGCCATTTTGAAAACTGCCCCAGGCGGTTCCATATACCACTGCGCCACCCAATTTAAAAATTTCTGCATCGGAGGGGTCAACCGCAAAGCCGCATCATAAGGAATAGCCGTCTTGAATGTGATGGCCTTATCTTCAGGCGCTATGCCTGCGGCCTCACCAATAACCATACCGGTGACTTGCCTTTTGCCCAGAGGGACAGATACCAATTGCCCCGGCTCAGCCAGCGAAAGCTCTTGCTTATCTATGCGATAAGTGAGGGCGCCATCCTCATAGGGTAAGGTCGTCGCCAACATCACGCGAATAAGCGTATCTGCCGTTTCAGGTAAGGGCACAGTCATCGGATATCTTGTCTTCTCCCGTCGCTATCATCTTATTGTCGCAGGCTAGCACTTTTTGCTGTCTTGGGCTAAGATGTTGAAGATTTTTTCCACTAGTCAGGACAGCAAGTATGAAACTTTTTCTTGATACCGCCAATATCGATGAGATCAAAGCCCTCAACAATACTGGATTTGTTGATGGGGTAACAACCAATCCATCGCTGATTGCCAAATCTGGCCGCGATTTGATGGAAACTATCGCTGAGATCTGTGATCTGGTCGATGGCCCTGTCAGTGCCGAGGTCACAGCCACCGATGCGGAAACGATGCTGAAAGAAGGTCAGAAACTGGCAAAGATTGCTGATAATGTCGCTGTCAAAGTGCCGTTAACTGAAGCTGGATTATTAGTGTGCAAAGCGCTGAGTGATCAAGGCACTATGGTCAATGTCACGCTTTGTTTTTCCACCGCCCAAGCCTTGCTTGCGGCTAAAGCTGGGGCCAAGTTTATTTCCCCTTTTGTTGGGCGTCTTGATGATATTGGTAGCAACGGCATGGGCCTGATTGAGGAAATTGTCACGATCTATGCCAATTATGATATGCGCACTGAGGTGCTGGTGGCCTCTGTGCGCGGGGTTCAGCATGTTGTTGATGCCGCCCTGATGGGTGCTGATGTAGCTACTGTTCCCCCACAAGTTATTTCCGCTATGTTTAAGCACCCCCTTACGGATAAAGGACTTGCCGCCTTTATGTCAGATTGGGAGAAAACAGGTCAATCGATTCTATAACAGTATCATTGGAAATGATGACCGGAAAAGCCATGCTATGAGCACATCCCCAAAAGATAACACATCCGGCGTAATTGATCTTAACCATCTGCTCACCCTCAAAGCCCAGCAAGCCATGCGTGAGGTTCAGAGGAAACAGAAAATCTTGCTGGATAACAGCATGGCAAACCATGATGCTATTCGCAGGGTTTATCATGCTGATCTTTTGTTGCTGGCAGCAGTCAGCCGTGAAGAAATTGGCGAGGCGATCTCAACCTATTTTCCGCCTATTCTGGATGTTGCTGCGGCTCGATTGGTAGCTGATAGCCAAAATCAAGTGTCAAAAGACCCGTTCGTAACAGCGTTACCATCACAGATGATGAACGCCCTAACCGATGATAGCGGAGTGTTTTTAGGCCCTCTTAATAACGCACAAAGTAAGGCCTTTGCCGCCGCTGGAATTGATGTTCCGCCAAGCGCCGCCATTGTGCGATTGCCGCAAGATATGCCCACACCGTCACATGATATTGCCTTATTACTGGCGGGTCATGCAGATCACAGCTTCACGCCATCCCATGGCACAGACCTGCTGACGCAAATGGTGATGAAAATTGCTATTGCGCTTGCGGCCAGGCCCTTAACAAGCAAATGACAGGGCAAACCGTTCATGACGCATGGTTGGTCTGGCTTGAACATGAACGCCGATCTTCTCCAAAAACCCAAGAATCCTATAGCCGCGATGTTCGGCAATGGCTGACTTTTCTGAACGACCAGAACTGTCCTCCTAATCAGTTTGGGCGGCTCGAAGCTCGACTTTTTCTGAGTATGCTAGCGGATAAAAACATGGCGGCGTCCAGCATCGCTCGCATCCTATCCTCAATTCGCAGTTATTACCGTTTTGCCATGCGCCAAGGCCATTATAGCGATATTAATCTCACCAGCCTAAAGGCCCCCAGATTAAAACCCCCCTTGCCAAAAAGCATTGCCGCAGTAGATGTCAAAGCCATGATTGCCGCGGTACGCACCTTGGGTCAAGCCACATGGATGGAAGCTCGTGATATCGCGGTGCTAACCTTAATTTATGGCACCGGCCTTCGCATTTCTGAAGCATTGGCACTTAAACGCAAGGATGCGCCACTTGGACAATGGCTAAGGGTTGATGGTAAGGGAGGCAAAAGCCGAGATGTTCCAGTGTTGGATATCGTCAGAGTTGCGATTGATCATTGGCTTGAACATTCCCCTGGTGGGCAATCCCCTGATGCGCCTTTATTTATCGCAAATCGTGGCGGACCTTTGCATCCGCGTGCAGTGCAAAGACTAGTGGAAAGCCTGCGTTATAAATTGGGGCTAGAAAGCCATGCCACGCCCCATGCTCTCAGGCACGCATTCGCTAGTCATATGCTGGCAGGTGGTGGCGATCTTCGTGCCATTCAGAGCCTGTTAGGACACGCTAACCTTACGACTACTCAGCGTTATACGCATATTGATGCCAGTGGTCTTAGCGCTATTCATCGGGATACTCATCCTCGCGCCCGACAGAAATAACCCAACCGCAAAATAGGCTTACATATGAATGGCGCGATTATCAACTGCTAGGGCAGCCTCTTTGATTGCCTCATTCAAAGTGGGATGCCCATGGCATGTTCGGGCAATGTCTTCTGCTGCCCCACCAAAAGCCATGACCGCCGCACACTCATGAATCAAAGTTCCAGCATCAGCACCAATGATATGCACGCCTAACACCCGATCAGTGGTCTGATCTGCTAGTATCTTAACAAAGCCCTCATGGTGACCAACCGCCCGCGCACGACTATTTGCCATAAAGGGGAAGACGCCTTTATGGTAAGCAATGCCCATTTCTTTGAGCTGTTCTTCGGTCTTACCCAAGGTAGCCACTTCAGGATCAGTATAAACAATCCCGGGCACTAAATCATAATCCACATGGCCACTAATACCGGACATCAATTCAACCGCGGCAATGCCATCTTCTTCGGCTTTATGTGCTAGCATTGGCCCCGGGATCACATCGCCAACTGCATAGATGCCTGGGACGGAGGTTTCAAAGTGATGATTAACTGTAATGCGGCCGCGTTCATCCCTATCAACCCCCAGCGCTTCTAGCCCCAAGCCATCCGTGTAAGGCCGCCGCCCTACCGCCACCAGAACCACATCTGCCGCCAGTTTTTCTGTCTCGCCGCCATCTGCCGAGGCAATATTAGCGACTACACCCGATTTGTTTGCCTTGGCCGATTTTACCGCCGTGCTAAGCCGAAAGCGTATGCCCTGCTTTTCCAAAATAGATTTAAACTTAGATGCTACTTCTGCATCCATGCCGGGCAAAATGCGCGGCAAGAATTCCACCACTTCGACCTCTGCCCCTAGGCGCCGCCAAACTGTTGCCATCTCAAGCCCAATATAGCCACCACCAATAACCAAGAGCTGTTTTGGCACTTTTGGCAATGCCAGCGCACCAGTTGAAGAGACAATTTTTTCTTCATCAATGGGCACATCGTTAAGCGGTTGCACCTCTGACCCTGTGGCAATCAAAATCTTTTTTGTGGAAATTGTCTGGCTACCGTTATCACCCTCAACCTCAACCATACCAGGGGCAGTAATTTTTCCTTTCCCCTGAATATGGGTGATTTTATTTTTCCGCATCAGCAAACTGATACCATCGGTCAGACCGCCCACCACTTTATCTTTGCTCGCCATCATCGCCGCCAAATCCAGTTTTGGCTTACCGGCGGAAATGCCCAGCTCAGCCAATTCACCTGATGCCAGTTCAGCAAATTTTTCAGACGAGTTCAGAAGCACTTTAGATGGGATACACCCGACATTAAGGCAGGTACCGCCAAGGGTTGGGCGCTTTTCCACCAGCGTCACAGTCATCCCAAGCTGAGCAGCACGGATCGCCGCCACATAGCCGCCGGGGCCGCCACCAATGATCACCAGATCACTATTATGCTGTTCTGCCATGTCGCAAGCCTTTCTGTTCGTTAAAGCCCGATTAGTAA
>Ga0181590_10002143_pt1 | contig 16634 bp, 12 predicted proteins | sample 071ome_34_FD_132446 | JGI IMG/M metagenome (GOLD analysis project Ga0181590, IMG submission 132446) | Coastal salt marsh microbial communities from the Groves Creek Marsh, Skidaway Island, Georgia - 071411BT metaG (megahit assembly) | ecosystem: Environmental > Aquatic > Marine > Intertidal...
CAAATGCAATAGAAAAATATTTTATAAAGCTTTAAAAGAAGAAGATTATCAATTTACTGATTTTTCACAATTTATATCAGTTTATAAGAATAATATTAGAGACTTTTACAATGATATTGTTTGTGTCTATGGTTTAAATTTTAAAAATTCAGGTGAAAATATTAAAAGGCTGAGTAGTAACTTAAACCCTATGCTATGTTTTCAATATTTTCTAAACTGTTTAGCTGATAATTTAGAAAAAAAATCAAATTTTGTAGAAATTGACGACATAACTGTTAATAATAGAGAAAATACAATCTATAATATTTTTCATTTTGTAATGGCATTATTTAATAACGGTGATTCACAAAAATCCAAAAATCTTTTAGCATATTCAGAATTATTAGGCGGAATTAAACATCTTACTGAGAAAGAAAAAACGACATATTTAAAAATATCACCAGGAAATCAATCAGGCGCAGGTAGTGTTAAGAGAGTTTTGTCTGATAATTTAAATTTTATTAATTGCGAATTAATATCAGACTCTTTAAAAGGTATGGGATGTAATTTAGTTTTTAATAGTCAACAAAAAAATGGAAAATTTATAAGAAGTAATATATCATTTTACGAACCAACAGATATCCTATTTAAGGAGGAAAATATTATTCCTGCTAATCCTTCTTATCAAATTATTAATGACTCCGAATTAGAATTAGAAATATATGATGAAAATGGCATAAATTCAGGTCAAAAAGCTCATTGTTCAAATGAGAGTTTAGTAAATAGATTAGAAATTGGCGCGTCAGAACTTGATGGAACAATGGAAAAATTAAAAATAGATCCGGATGAATTTAAAAGAATTCTAGATCACAATCTTAATTTAGGACAAACAGATTCAGGAAAAGGTAGCACGATGGGAATTAGTTTGTGTAATCCTACGATTAAAGGTAATTTACCAACTGAAAACTATGACACAGGTCTTGATGAAGATGCAGGACGTGGATTGGAAGCAGCTGGCTATGGTATTGGAGATGCGTCTGCAGAATATTCTAATCCAATTATTAAACTATTACAATTGAATATATTTGATGAAAATACAGAGATTGAAGTAACAGATGAAAATAATAATGTAAAAACAGTTAAAGTTTTTCCTGAAGGATATGATCAGGCAATAGAAACAACAATTAATTCAATTAAAAGAAGAAACGTATTCTTTTTTGATAAAGATGAATTTGCCTCTCGTGATATTGAAAGAGGAAAAGCTTTTCAAGGAAATCTTTATCCAGGCGAATATCATAATAGTTTTTTACGAAATGTTGGTATTAAAGATGAAGCAATGTTTTTCTCATACTTTGTTTATAATCTACTTTATAATAGCTTACCTGTTTGGGTAAAACCTAGTAGCTCAGGATTTAATGCTTATATTAATACTGATAATTTAAGATTAATAGCGCGTGCATTACGCAAATCCGATCCGGGAGAAAATATTGCTGTTAAAGATTCACAATATTTTGAAAGTTTAACAACGTCGCAGAAAAAAATATATCACAATGCAGCTTCAATTATTAATATTTATAAAGAAAAAATTGTTAAAAGAAGAGATAATATACTTAAATCTTTTAAAGCGATGAGTAATCAAATTTTAGAATTTCAATCTTTAGTCACAGACTTAAGAAATTATTTTAATATAAATAATTCAGAAAATAATATTTTAGATAAATTAGCTTTTGAAAAAATCACAAATTCAGAACTTCTTAAAAGCTTTAGCATTGTTAATAATTCAACATTAGGACATTTTATAAAGGGATATCATAAAAATTTTGAAATAAGACGTTCAACATTTGGTATAGATTCAAATTCTATAACTGACAATCAAGATGTGCAATCAATTGACTCTTCCAATTTTATTGAGCCGGATTTTGGCCAATCTTTTATTACAAACTTTCCTTTAAGTACTGTGAATTCGCAAGAAATTAAAGCTTATAAGCTAATGTATAAAATATTTTCTGAACATGGTTATGGCTTTAGGGCTAAAAGAGACGGAAGAACTGCAAAAAAAGTTATGCATATAGGTATTCCTTCTGGCCTGCTTAGAGAATTGCAGCTTAAAACGTATGCAAAAACAGGAGATGCAAGTTATTTACAAGATACATTAATTGCAATTAATATTTTTAAACAAAATGATTTAAATCCATCAGAAAAACTATTTCCAAAAACATTTATTTTTGATATGAACAAATATGTTTTTAATTCTTATACATCAAGATACAACTCAAACATGACTTATTTATATAAAGAGCCTAGGCATATTCTAAATTATTCTGATAATTGGACCTTTAACGACATATTAAATAATATAGAAATAGCAAGTCTTAAAGCAGGAAGGTTTAAAAAATATGCTGTGGGTTTAAATGAATTTAGAGAAAATTTAAACTTAGATTTAGAAAAAGATTTACTTAGCGATTTACCATATGATATAGCACAATCTATATTAAAAAATCATCTTTTTGACACTTATTTGAAACTTTATTATCAATCTACAACTGGTTTAATTTTTGATGAAGATATATTTAACAAAAATCAAAATTTAAAACTTGACATAATAAATGCAATCGACAGCAGTCAAGATTTAAAAAACTTAAATAATGATTTTGTTTCTAAAATTAACTCATATTATCCTAATGCATATTCCGACCCTAATTTAAAATATCAAATTAATCGACTCAAAAAGGCATACCAGCAAAACTTATTATTTACATGTGAACCTAGACTTAATAGCATTTTTGACGCATATTGTTTTGATAGGGTATTTTCAATTCCTTTTCTTGAAGGAGATTTTGTAATCGATTCAACAGAATATTTTAATTTTAAAAATGATAATTTATTTATTACTGGAGACCCGTACTTAATGCCTGATGCCTCATTGTCTATTTCTAATCCTTTTCCTGCATTGGCAAATTTTAATCAGTCTAATGTAATAAAAAATTATGCAAGTTCGATTAAAAGAACAAAGTCATCAGTGTCAGGATACACAGTTACGATTAGCCTAGTAAGAATTAATTAAGAGGGTGTGGTATGTCAATAAATGAAATTAAGCTTAATTCATCACTGTTTCAAGATTTAGAAGAAGATACTATTAAAGATATTAAAGTAGATTTAGATAAGATATTTTTTAATAATACAATAACGGAAGATTCTGAATTTGAAACAACAATTAATTCAAAAACAATATTTAGTTATGATGCTATCGGGCTTAATGCTATGTCTGGTAGATTTGTTTATAATTTTTTTGTCAACAACGAAAGAGTTAATGATGATTTTATTTCACCTACTTTTATAGTTTCTGAAGAAACAAAACAAGACGCAGAATTTATTGCAAGATCAGAAAAATTTCCAAGATATAATTTAATTAATTGGAAGCTACCAGAAAGCTTAAGTATTAATCCTAATAGCGATGCAGTAATTAGCTTTAAGAATTTTATTGAAAATTTAGAAAATTTTGAAAAAATTAAAAATGGAATTAGGCAAATAAATAAAGGAAAATATTTTTCCAATATTTATTTAAATGACTATGAAGTAGAAATTAGCATGTATAACTTACTAAGTGGTTCTTTGTCATTATTGAATATTGAAAATAGTAATAATTCGCAAAGAACTGCTGCTGAATTATTATCTGATATCACAGACCCTTCAGGAGGTCTTTCAGGGACAGGTAAAAAGTTTTTAATAGAATTAATGTCGAATTCGCGCCCAGAAGGCCTAACAATGGCATCAACTGATATATCTAAAGAGTCATTTAAATATTTAAAAATCAATCAATCTGTTTCAAATCTCAGTTTTGATTTAAAACTTAACAATCTTTTTATTGATGACGTATTTAAATATTCTTCTAATTTTCATAATTCTGTATATCAAAATGAAATTAAATATATTCAAAATTTTGCTAATATTACACAAAAAAATGCGCTATTAGCGCTACCTGACTCTCCTATGACAATTAATGAAGATGAATTTACAAACAAAATTGACGCAGTAGAAATTATTGACTCAAATGCTTTGATTGATTTTGAAAATTACGAAAATAAATCAGAAGTTGTAGGTTACTTAGTTGTAAAAATTGAACATTTTGAAAATGGTGCATCTGAAACTATTTCTCAAAAAATCATTAGTGATCCATCCAAAAATAATTTTTTTGATATTCAAGTAAGATATGGAGGAGTATATGAATATAACGTATACGTAATTCATCAAATTATTGCCCCTATAATGGTTTTTAGTGATATTCCTATTTTTGACAATATTAAATTAGCAAAACATTACATATTGTCCAAACCTAAAAGAAAAATAATTAGATGTGTCGAAACGGTACCTCCTAAAGCACCAGATGTTCTTAAAGTTTTGTTTGATTATAGGCGAAAATTACCTCATTTGCATTGGCACATGCCTGTTAATAAGCAAAGAGATATTAAAAAATTTCAAATATTTAAAAGAATGTCTGTTAACGAGCCATTTACTGTGATTCATGAATATGATTTTAATACACAATCACCTGATCAAATTCCAAACAGTACTGAAAAATGCTTAGATAAAAACATAACTAAACTATCAATTGCTAAAAAAGATTTTATAGATAAAAATTATGAAATAGATACAAAACCAATATATGCAATAGGCACAGTAGACGCACATGGGTTAAGTTCTAATCTAGGTACACAAATTATGTTTTCATACAATAAGTATTCAAATAAGATCAAAAATACACTTATCAGCAAGACAGAAGCCCCTAAGCCATATCCTAATATATTTATTGAAAAAGATACCTTTTTAGACATAATCAAAACTTCTGGCATGTCAAGAATGCATGTCTTTTTTGATCCAGAGTATTATCGTGTTTTTAAATATCAAATTGACAACATCTCGGAATTAGCGTATAATGATGAAAATGATATACTTGCTGAAGAAAAAGATTTAGAATTGATAAAGGCAGACCCAGGAAAATCAACATATACGATAAATATTATAAACATAGACAATTCGAAGACAGAAAATGTTGATATACAAATCTTAGACAATACAAATGACGAAGGTGTTGCTAGTTTAAATTCATTAAATTAACATGTATTTCATTTTTACAAATATTTTTTTATGTTTTATATTAATTATTAATAAAAGTTTTAAAAGGAGATAACAATGGGTTTTTTAGATCACTCAACGAACAACATTATAGTTGATGCTGTTTTGACAGATGCCGGAAGGCAGGCGCTAGCTAGAAATGACGGTTCTTTTCAGATTCATCAATTTGCATTAGGTGACGATGAGGTTGATTATAATATTATTAAGCAGTTTGGAAGAACAGTCGGAAAGGAAAAAATTGAAAAAAATACCCCTGTTTTAGAAGCTTCCACTTCAAATACGCTAGGTCTTAAAAATAAATTAGTAACTTTAAATAATGAGTATTTAAGAATATTACCTTTAATAACTACAACTGTTAGCTCGCTATCATTTTCTAGGGCTGTTAATTCTACTTCAACGTCCCAACAGCTTGAAATTACAATTAGTAATAAAGATTCAACTCCTTTAGAACCACAATTAATTGATTCTTTTTTAATAATCGAAATGAATAATCTATTTTTGACTTTAGGGACAGCTAATCCTGAGATGATACATGGTAACAATATAGCAGTATACAATTATTCAACAAATACAGCAATTAATAATACTATTAAATTTACACCTACCATTTCACTTAAGTCGACAATACCAAATAGTATATTTAACAATTATTCCAATTTTGGTTCGAACAACACAACGCTGACAACTTATATTAAAATAACAGGTTTTAACACAGGTTTTTCTAAAATAGTTCCTGTTACAATTACAAATAGCTAGGAGATTATATAAAACATGGCTACGTTTAAAACAATAACTTCTGACGACATAAAACAAACAAAATCTTTTCTAAATCAACTAGTAGATTTTGTTGATGAAGATGTTTCTGGTTCAGATGGAACAACAAGAAAAAAATATCAAGTTTTCGTAACCGGAGCTTTTGGTGGTATTGGAGTTACCTCTTCTTTATTCCAAACTGTATTTGATCAATCATATACACTGCAAACGGCAAATGAACTTTTTGATATGACAATAGGATTGTCAAAATTATCGCAATGCGTAACAGGATCTACATATGAAACTGATGCATCTGGCAAGTATATATTTCCTCAAAACACCTTAATGATGAGAGAAAAAATGAGCATTTACAGGCAATATGCTCAATTGTTACTAGGCGATGCTAATTCTTACTTTTACGCACCAATGAATAGCTCAGATGATCAAGATAGGATTGACGAGCCTTTATTTTTAAATTTTAAAAGATTGTTTGTTAGAGATGGAATTAAAAGAGAAACTTTTGCAATGAGATTTATGCGATCTGCAAGTTATGCTGCAGGTGATGAAAGAGAAGGTTTTCCAACAACAGAAAATCAAGACAATCTATATAGAAATACAACATCAGGCTCCGCAATATTTTCAGATATTGGTACTTCTACTTCTGTTGAAAGTTCACCTGCAGGCGGTTTCGTTGGCGCTTTAAGAAATGCAGGAAATTTAAATGAAAGCGCAATAGGTAATATATTTTATCAGCAAGGAATTGTTATTATCGATCTTAAAAAAGCTCTTTCTGCATCTCAGCACGTGTCAGGAACAATTGATGCTGTCACCGGTGCTCACTCTGTTAATCAAGTAAACATACCTAAGGGCAGAACGATTATGGGTGCAGTTTCCGATAGCAGTCATGACATTGGTGAAAAAAACAACGAGCATGCTAAATTCATACCAGATTTTTTAGTATCTGCATCGATTGATAATATTGTAGATCATATCGCTGGTCATCGTTTTCAAAGCGGTGATACAAATAATGAAGTTTCAATAACATTTCAAAATAATACACAAATTAATTCTACACTAGTTTTCTGTAGGGCCCCTGCTGATGAATTTAATTATTCTTCAAATCCTTCTTATATAGATTCCGATGGAAATATAGTAGTAATTGATCAAACATCCGAAACTCAATCACAAAAGTCTTTTTCTTTTGTTACAACAATTGGTTTGTATGATGCTAGTCAAGAGTTATTAGCAACAGCAAAGCTTAGCAGACCTGTTGAAAAAAATGATGAAAAAGACCTAACGTTTAGGGTCAGATTGGATTTTTAATGTCTCTTTTTAATATTCCTAAAAGTTATTTTGAAAATACAACAGTAACGCTCAAACCTAGCACGCACTATATTTCTTCTTCTTTAGAAGGTGTAACTGGGTCTGAGTTTATTTCTCCTGTTCGTTCAAAATGTATAAAGGATATTAATACAACTTCACCAAACGGGCCTCCAGAAGGTACTCCTATTACATTTGGAAATACAGTTGCAATAAATAGAGCAAATTCTGGACAAAATAGCATTAAAAGCGCGTTAGAGGGTTTGTTTTCTGACATTAAAAATCATGGCAAACAAGATATAAGATTTACTAAAAATCTAAATATTGGCAGATTAGACATACCTGTAAAGTATGATCAGATTGTTAATGTAAAAAAAAGCATTAAAAATATTTTAATACCTCATTATAAAGTGCATTATAATGATCTAGGGCTAGATTATGGAAACTATCATACATTAAATTTTTTTACAAATACAGTTACACAGTCAAACGAACATGGCGTTCCTGCAGACTCAGCATTGTTATATCCAAACAAAAGTGATCAATATACACCTCAAGATGCTTTTACAATAGATTTTTGGATTAATCCTAGATATGACAATGAAAGCGTAAATAGGCACTACAATCCAGGTACTATATTTCATATGTCATCTTCTATTTGTTTGTCTTTACATTCTGGGTCAAATATTGATAGAAACCATTTAGTAGATGATTTTAAATTATTGGTTCAACTAAGTCAAAGCGCTGATATCAAACCTAATGCTTTTAATTTAAATAATTTACCTACACTTCCAAATTTAATTTTTACGTCTTCGGCAAATTTTAAAAAAAATCATTGGCATCATGTAACTGTGCAATGGGGCCCAAATGAAAACAATGGAAAAATAACATTAATAGTTGATGAGAATAAAAATATGTTTGACCTAGGAAACAATCCAGAGACAGGAAACGCATATTCTAGAGTTACAACAAATGAAAACAATGTTCTTTCAATTGGTAATTTTCTTAACATGACAGGATCTGAGCATCTTTTTAATGAAAATATTGAAACTTATCACGGACTAACAAAATTAAGTACAGAAGTTGCAGACCCGGCAGGGTTTTCTAGTAAAAATCAATTAGCAAACCCGTTAAATGCAGAATTACATGATATTAAATTATTTAATACTGTATTATCAGAAAAAGAATTGGCATCAATTAAGAATGTAGGTATTAATGATAATGTCAAAAATAGGATTGGAAACAAAACATACGATGATTTATTGTTTTATTTGCCTCCTTATTTTTATCCAACAACAAGAACAAGAGAGGTGATAACAACACCTTTTCAAACTGTTACCAGTACCACAAATGATCCTTTTAATGTTGCTTTTTCTTTTGGGGTAGGTGGAAAACTTATAAATTTAGAAAATTTTACTAGAGATTTTGCAAAAGGAGAATATCCAAGACTAATGGCATTAACAGCTTCAACAATTGCCACAACGATTCAAAATCTTAAAGTTGATGAATATTCTTACAATACAGGATCAATTGCAAAAAGGAATTTAACAATATTGCCAAACGATAACGGATTGTTTCGTCCTAATTATTATCCAATATTAATTTCGCCTTATTCAGAAAGCATATCTTACAAAAATATTAATAGCTTCACAGATCCATCTAAAGTTTCGTTAGAAAATTTAATTCCTTCAAGTTCAATTTTTCAAGGTTTTTTATTTCAAAATGGTCCGATATTTAATCAAATTGTGTCTTCACTACCAGAAAATCCAGGTGTAGGATCAGGAAGTGCATTGACAGTCGCACAAAGAACTAGAGAGTTTGATTCAAACGAAATTACAATATTTAATATATCAAATATTTTTTACGGAAATAAAATACATCCAAAAAGTTTTCATTTAATAGATGAAAATCTAACAGGTTCTGGCGGAAAAATTAGTATTAATGTCAAAGATAATGGCAATGGAACTTTATATCGCGCAGACTGCTTAACTGAAAATGCTACATGGAACAAAGTTGGTGATATTATTTATGAAGAAGGATTAGCAACAATTAATTCTCCTCATTTGTTTTATTTCTGTAAAGATAAAACAAATATGAAGTTTAAAGGAGAACAAAATATTCACGTTGCTACTTTTAATTTATTTTGCGGGAAAGATATGTTTTTTTCTTCTTCAAATATGTCTTACGTCAAAAATCCTCCTAATTTAAATGACAACTCTAAAGATTTAAAATCTATTTACATTAGTGCTGTTAACATTCATGATGATAATTTTAATATTATTATGAAAGGTCATTTTGCACAACCAATTTTAAAAACGCAAGAAGACGAATTTGTAATAAGACTTAAACAGGATTTTTAATTGATACTTGCTTTAGATATATCCACATCCATTACCGGTTTCTGTGTTTTTAATGAATGGAATTCAGTCCATATCGGTCACATTGACTTAAGAAAAGAAAAAGATTTTTTTAAAAAAATTGACATGGTAAAAGAAAAAATAGAAGAGTTGCACAAACAATATAATTTTAAACAAGTTGCGATTGAAGAAGCTTTTCAATCATTCGGTCGTGGATTATCCTCTGCTAAGACTCTGTTTACTTTGGCGAAATTTAACGGGATTATCCAATATATTGTATTCTCATTAGGAATAAAGGCCTCTGTGATTAACGTAAACAACGCAAGAAAGCTTGTTGGGATTAAGATTAATAAAAAAGATAAAACAAAAAACACAAAAGAGCAAGTCTTAGAACAAGTTCAAAAGCTTAATTCAACTTTAATGTGGCCAAAAAGAAGACTTAAAAGCGGACCACGCAAAGGCTTGGAAATTTATGATGACTGCTGTTATGACAGAGCAGATGCTTGGGTAATCGGTAAAGCACATTTACTTGAAAATAAAAAACAGGCATAGTAAAATAACAGTATGATTACTGTTAAAGAAAAAATAAGACTAGTTGAATCCTGTTTTGGAAAATCTAAAATATCTGCAGATAATAAAAATATTGTTGTATTTTGTCCTATTTGCAAATCTCAAGGTAAGGATAAATTTAAACTAGCAATTGGTATTGAAAAAGGTATGTATCATTGCTGGGTTTGTGAATCTAAAGGTAAAAATATAGGCAGGTTAGCATTAAAATATTCAATGCAAAAGAAAGCTGCAACTGAACTTTATAGTTATTTTAAAACGGATAAAGAAGATGGACAGTTACGAATTGAAGAAAAAAAGATTATTAAATTACCTGAAGACTTTAGACTTATTAATGAAAGTGGAAGACATGAGGCAAAGCTTGCAAGAACTTACCTTGAAAATAGAGGATTTAAAGATAAAGATATCTGGCGATTCAGAATCGGCATTAGCAACAAATACGGATTTAAAAACAGAATAATTTTTCCGTCTTTTGATAAAGATCAAAATTTAAATTTTTATACAGCCAGATCATATGATTCGAATCAAAAAAGAAGATATCAAAATTCCAATGTATCTAGAAAAGACATTATTTTTAGAGAATTTGATATTGATTTTTCTCAAGAACTAATATTGACTGAAGGTGTTTTTGATTTAATTAATTGTCCAGATAATGCGACATGTATTCTTGGCAGCTGGATTGACGAAAAATATTTAATATTTAAAAAAATTATTGAAAATAAAACTCCTATTATTTTGGCACTTGATAAAGATGCACAAGAAAAAGAAATGAAAATCGCTCAAAATTTAAGTAATTACTGCGTTCCTGTTAAAATTTCAAAAAAACATGCTTTTAAAGATTTGGCTGATATGACAAAAAAAGAAGCAATTATCTCAATTAAAGAATCAAAATTGTTTAACAATATGGATCGTGTCTCCTATTTAATTAATAATATTACATCAGGATCGATGTACTGATAGGAGAAAATAATGGCAAAAATAAGCAGACGTCAGCTAAGAAAATTAATCCTTAAAGAATTTCAAAAAATGAAAGAAGATGCACTAATACGCAGACATAAAGATCCCGGTCGCCAAGCTTTTTCTAAATCTTTAGCATACAAATGTTATGAATGCGGATATACGATGAAAGAAGGCGACATGTGTGAACAATGCGGCGGAAAAATGTATGAAATGGAAAACCTTAATGAAGGAAATTGCGGTTGTGGAACTTGTGCCGGATGTGATGATTCGAGCTATAAATTTGTAGATCATGATCACGATGATGATTTTATACCTGACCATATGACATTGCAAGGAGGTCATGACATGGATCAAATGCAACAAGCAATGTTCGATAGATTTCCGCACATGAAACATATTAATGTAGAATTTGACTACGATGATGAAGATGTTAAAATAGGAAACCATAAAGTATTTAAAGGTTCATATATGGCAAAAACACATTTGCATAAGGTGCATAAATATGCAGAAAAACTTTATCATATGATACCTGACGGTCACAACCTTGAAGATTGGATGAGATCTAAAATAGCACAAATTGCTGACGACATTGGTGAAGTTTATCACGCACTCGATCATGATATATATGAAGGTGATATATAGTGAAATTGAATTTAAAACCTATTTACAAGACTTTTGATAAAATTAATGATAGATTAGACAATGAAAAAGAATATAAAATTGTAGTTAACTGTCATAAAAATCATTGCTTGAAAAAAGGATTTTTAAAAAAAGCTGCCGATAATCCTAAAAAAATATTTAAAAAATATTGTAAAAAAAATGATTTAGAAGTTGACTGGGATCAGATTAAAAAAAAATCAAAGCAAGCAGAAGTTGTAATTCAAGACTTAAAAAAAAGATATAAAAGGCCTAGGCCAAAAAAGTTTAAAAAAGGTGACCTAGATCACGTACAAAACATGGTAACAGATTCATTTCCTAGCGGACATACATGCTCAGCAAGATTTGTGGCAGAATTACTTAGTCGTTTGCACCCGTCACATTCAAGTGAATTTTTGATGTTATCAGACTTAATTGGTCAATCAAGAATTGAAAATGGTGTACATTACCCTTCTGATGTATTGTGGGGTAAGTATCTAGGTGAACTACTAATAAACAAAATTAATTAATTTGTGTAAGTTTTAAAAATAATAGTTATAATATACATGTAACCAAGGTGTAATTTATGGCTAAAATTAAAAGAAGTATTTTAAAAGATATTAAAAAAGCAGCAAGAGAATTTAAGAATCAAGAGGCAAAAGAAAATAAGTCAGAAAATAAACCTCAATACCAGGCGCAGCTAACGTACGATCAAAGACGTCAAATAAGAGAAGAGGCATTTAATGATCATAAAGTTAAAGTAACATGGAACATACATCCTGGTGACTTAGTTAAAATTAAAGCTGATGCTTCACCAACTGGTAGAATTATATATGGCTTGGTAACATGGGGAGTTAAAGAAGTTGTCCAAAGAGCTCCTTATTTAAGTCATCAAAAAAGCCTGTCTTGGTATGAAAGTAAAATTAGGGTTATGTCACCAGCTGGTTATAGATTTTATCCGGCTAGCTCAATGATTGTAATTAGTTAAGGAGAAACATGAGAATTATTCATATTGCTGATGTTCATTGGCGAGGCCTGTCTCGCCATGAAGAATACATTTTAGCGTTTAAAGATTTTTTTAAAAAAGCAAAAGCTTTAAATCCAGACATTATATACATTGGTGGAGATATTGTTCATTCTAAAACGCAAGGTATTTCACCTGAATTAATTCAGTGTTTGTCTTGGTGGTTTAATGAAATGGCTAAGGTGGCACCAACACATGTCATACTGGGTAATCATGACGGTTTAATTCTCAATAAAGATAGACAGGATACAATATCTCCTATTGTCAAAGCATTAAATAATCCAAGAATATATCTTTATAAAGACAGTGGAAATTATGAAATAACAGGACACCCTGGTTTTTATTGGAATATATTTTCATGCTTTGATGAAGAAGGTTGGCATAAAGTTGCACCGACTGCAGACGGTGTGAATATTGCTTTATACCACGGAGCTGCATACGGTTCCTTAACAGACACTGATTGGCAACTTGAAGGCGAGATATCTAGTGGCATGTTTAAAGGCTTTGATTTTGCATTATTAGGAGACATTCATAAAAGACAGTTTCTTAACGAAGAAAAAACTGTTGCCTATTGTGGTTCTACAATACAACAGAATTATGGAGAAACCATCGATAAAGGATTTCTCTGCTGGGATATTAGAGGTAAAGGGGACTTCGATGTAGAGTTTCACAGAGTTAAACCAGTTCATCCTTTCTATACAGTCGAATGGCTAGGTAGTGTAGAAGAAACACTTGATTATTGTGAAAATCTACCTAGACAATCAAAAATCAGAATTCGTGCAGATAATTTTATTTCACAATCAGACACACGACGTCTAAGAAAATTACTTAAAAAATCATTAAATGCCGCAGAAGTTGTTTATAAAATCGATTCTAAGTTTGATGCTGAACATGTTGTAGACGAAACAAATAAAAATGCAATTAATCTTCGTAATGCGGATACACACAAAGATCTTTTAAGGAATTATTATTCTACACAAAATTTAATAAAAGAAGATTGGCAAAAAATAGACGATTTAGTAGAAAAATATGTAGATCGCCTAGGTGGCGCTGAAGATGGTAGAAATATTAAATGGACAATAGATAAATTGAGGTTCGATAATGCATTTTCATACGGAAAAGATAACTACATTAATTTTAAATCATTACCAGGAATTACAGGTATATTTGGCAGAAACGCAAGAGGAAAATCATCTATTATTGGAACAATTGCCTATTCTCTTTTTAATACTTCTGATCGAGGTTCAATAAAAAACTTGCATCTTATTAATACTCGATATAATAGTTGCAAGGCTGAAATTGATATTACTATTAATGGTATACCACACAGAATTGTTCGCCAAACTGTCAAAAAGGTAACTAAAAAGAATACATGGGCCCCAACAACACTTAAATTTTATCGATTAGATAAATATGGTGAAATAGTAGAAGATCTTACTGATGAACAACGTCGTGAAACAGAAAAGATAGTCAGGAAAAAAATAGGAACTGCAGAAGAATTTTTGATGACGTCATTGGCTTCTCAAGGTGAAATGAATACATTTGTCAAAGAAAAAGCAGCTGCGAGAAAACTCCATTTGGCTAATTTTCTTGATTTAGGGGTATTTGATAAACTTTATGATATGGTTAAAAAAGATTCGAATGAATTGCGTTCTCGTGCTAATGCACTATCAGGTGAAAATTGGCAGCAAAAAATAGAAAAAAGTCAAGAGAGAATAGATGATTATCTTAAAAAGAAAGCTTTCAAAGAATTAGAAATATCAGAAGCTAAAAAGAAGTTAAAAGAATTAAATAAAGAATATCACAAAAACGACACAGCAGACCTAATTGAAGAAAAAACTGTTACATCGCTTCAAAACGAACTAGTTCAAATTGATAATCAAAATAGAAATTTAAGTAAATTGCAGAAAGAAGCAGTTGATAGCATTTTTGAAAAAGAAAATAAGATTAAAAATATCGAAGACTTTTTAGACATAATTGATATCGATGATATTCGTCAAAAAAGAGATGCAAAAAATAAAATAGAAAGAGATTTAGCAGAATTGCAAGGCTTGTACAACTTAGAAAAAAGAGAGTTAGAAATTATTAAAAAATCTGTTTCTAAATTATCTGAAGTTCCTTGTGGTGATCAATTCCCATCTTGTAAATTTATTAAAGAATCTCATCGCAACAAGAAAAAGTTAGAAACTCAAGAAAAGAAAGTTACTTTATTGAGTGTAAAACTAGATGATATTGCAGAATCATTCCAGATATACAACAAAGATAACTTAGATGAAAAGATTAATAAATATAATAAGTTAATTCAAAGAAAATCAGAATTAATAACAGATGTTTCTGATGTTCGTATACAAATAAGTCAATATGGTCAAAAAATAGAAAGATTAAATGACTTATATGACGAAAAACACCAAGAGTTTGTCAGCCTCAAAGAAAAGTATGATCTACAAGAAGTTGATGATCAAGTAACTGTGCTAAATAAACAAATTAAATCAACTGAAAAGCTAATCAAAGCACATGAAATATCTTTAACGAATATAATTCAGCAATTAGCAAATCATAAGGCAAATTTAAAACTTTATACAAAACAAAAAAATGAATACGACAAAGCAAATGGTCAACTTAAAACTTATGATATGATTGCGCAAGCTGTTTCTAGAAGAGGTATACCTGTACAAATTATTCACTCTTTGCTTCCTAAAATTAATGCTGAAATTGCTAAAATATTAAACGGCGTTGTCGGGTTTGTAGTTGAATTAGAAGCTGATTTGGATAGTAATGCAATGGATATATACATTAACTATGGAGATTCACGACGTATAATTGAGTTAGGATCAGGAATGGAAAAAATGATGGCATCTTTAGCAATACGTGTAGCATTAATTAATTGTTCAACACTGCCTAAAACTAACATGTTAATGATTGATGAAGGTTTTGGCGCACTTGATGAGACAAATCTTGAGGCATGTGGCAAATTATTGCAATCACTTAAAAAATGGTTTAAAAATATACTTATTATATCTCATATTGATGCGATTAAAGATATCGTCGACAACACAATAGAAATTAGAAAAAAAGGAGTTGATTCTTATGTATACCAAATATAAAATTAATTTTATTGAAAAATCAAAAACAAAATCTAATTTTTTTTGTACGATATGCACATACCCAGTCGATGATTTTATTTCTCATGAATTTAATGAAGTTTGTAATGATTGTTATTTGACATTTGTTGAATCTAGAAAAAAAGAATGGAAAGATGGTTGGCGTCCAAAAAAAATAAAAATTAAAGAGCATATTTATATTAAGAAAAAACAATTAAATAACAAGGATGATTAAAAATGGCATTAAATTTTGACGAAGTAAACGTTTTAGGTAACATTATAAATGATACGTATGGAAAACCATCAACTCAAACTGGTTATTCTTCTGTGAAACAAGGCGGAAACCCTGCTTATGGAGGGTATGCCGGTGGAGGAACAGGAACAGCAAATACAGTTGCAACTAAATCTCAACTTCACGGAGAAGTATTAACAGTTACTTCTTTAGCTGTTGTTAATCTTTCCAACATACATACACAGCATCAAGAAATAGCTAAAGTTGAAAATGAATTAAATCAGCATATCAAAGGTTATATTTCACATGTTAAAAAAGTTTTTAAAAAGAAAGAAAAAGACGGTGGGGCAGGAAGAACTTTAAAATGTAAGCAGGTTAAAAATTCTGAACGCAATTCAGTAGAAATGATTAATCACTATGCAGAAACTCGACGTGCAATTGTAAGAAGGTCAATTGACTTTGAGGTGGGTTAATTGGCAAAAAAAACTAAAAGATCGCAAGTACAAGAAATAATCAAATGTGGAAAAGATCCTAATTATTTTTTTAAGAATTATTTAAAAATTCAACATCCA
>Ga0181590_10002149_pt1 | contig 16591 bp, 15 predicted proteins | sample 071ome_34_FD_132446 | JGI IMG/M metagenome (GOLD analysis project Ga0181590, IMG submission 132446) | Coastal salt marsh microbial communities from the Groves Creek Marsh, Skidaway Island, Georgia - 071411BT metaG (megahit assembly) | ecosystem: Environmental > Aquatic > Marine > Intertidal...
AGGGCTCCTATAATTCCCGGCCTTTCCGTGGAGCACATTGGCTACGGAAGATAAGGAAAAAATGAAAGTTTTGATTAGTTGCGGGGTGGAGCAGTCTGGCAGCTCGTCGGGCTCATAACCCGAAGGTCGTAGGTTCAAATCCTGCCCCCGCTACCAATTTTGAAAAGAGAAAGAGTAGAACAGGTTTAGTTTGAGCCTGTTGGTTTACAGAGAAAACGGCTCGTCGGGCTCGACTCTTTATAAACCATTGGGAAGGTCGTAGGATCAAATCCTGCCCCCGCTACCAATTTTCAATTTTTTCCAGATGCTTTAATAAAAAGCTTTATAGAGGCTTTAAGGTTTTTAAGAGGTTGAAGCTTGTTCAAGCTCCCTTTGTTAAACCGCGGGTAGAATGACAGGCTTATTACCTGTTCCCGTAATCAAACTTTAGGAAACCGATTTTTCCTTCGAGTTTCCAGATTTTAAAGCCCCTATATGGGGCTTTTTAGTAAGTGTAAATAAGTAGTTGGAAGTGGGCCATAGGCCCATTTTTTGTTTAGCCAGAACGTGAAAAGACCATGAGCAGGCGGACTACAGAACTGGGTAACTTACTGGAACCCGCCATCAATGCCCTGGGATTCAGGTTGTGGGGTATTGAATATATACCGCAAGGCAGGCATTCACTGCTGCGTGTATATCTCGACAAGGAAGGTGGTGTCGACATTGAGGACTGCGCGCTTGCCAGCAGGCAGATCAGCAGCATCCTGGATGTCGAGGATCCGATCAGCGGTGAATATACGCTGGAGGTGTCCTCACCAGGCCTGGATAGAACATTGTTTTCGCTGGACCAGTTCAATGAGTACCTGGGATGGCATGTAACGTTGAGACTGACCGAGAATTTTGATGGACGCAGGAAGTTCACGGGGCAGTTAAAAGCAATAGTCGATGATGAGGTTGTAATTATCATCGGTGATGAGGAATACACCATTCCTTACGAGTTGGTAGAAAAAGCCAGCCTGGTGAGCCAGGTCTGAGGCATACGGTGATTCCTGTAAAGGGTGTTTTAAAGGTAGCTTTGACATGATTAATAAAGAAATTTTGATGGTGGCTGATGCTGTTTCCAACGAGAAAGGTGTCTCCAGGGATGTGATCTTCAGCGCCATAGAGTCTGCACTGGCCTCTGCCACGAAAAAACGTTACGTGGACGAGGAAATCGATTGTGAAGTCATCATCGATAAGGATACAGGCGACTACGAAACCTACCGTGTCTGGACAGTTGTGCCCGATGACGAACTGGCGCTGCTGGGTTCCCAGTTCACTATCGAAGAAGCCCATGAAAAAGATACCAGCCTGCAGCCAGGCGATGTCTATCGTGAAAAGATTGATAACGTGGAGTTCGGGCGTATTGCTGCCCAGACTGCCAAGCAGGTCATCGTACAGAAGGTTCGCGAAGCCGAACGTGAAATCGTTGTTGCAGAGTATGAAGACAAGGTAGGCCAGCTTGTTTCCGGTACTGTGAAGAAAGTGACCCGGGATAATGTCATTGTCGACCTGGGAAATAATGCAGAAGGCCTGTTGCCCCGTGAGAACCTGATTCCACGTGAGACCTTCCGCATCAATGATCGCCTGCGTGCATTGTTGCTTGAGGTTCGCACCGAACTTCGCGGCCCCCAGTTGTTGCTCAGCCGTACTGCACCTGAAATGCTGGTCGAGCTGTTCAAGATTGAAGTGCCGGAAATTTCCGAAGAAATTATTGAAATCAAGGCTGCTGCCAGGGATCCCGGTTCACGGGCAAAACTGGCGGTTAAAACCAATGATGGCCGTATAGACCCGGTGGGTGCCTGTGTAGGTATGCGCGGTTCCCGTGTCCAGGTTGTGTCCAACGAGCTGGCCAATGAGCGCATCGACATCATCCTGTGGGATGACAACGATGCCCAGCTGGTGATTAACGCCATGGCGCCGGCCGAAGTGGCCTCCATTGTTGTTGATGAAGACACGCATACGATGGATGTGGCTGTGGCCGAGGAAAACCTGGCCCAGGCCATTGGCCGTAATGGCCAGAATGTGCGCCTTTCCAGTGAATTGACTGGCTGGACCATCAACGTGATGAGTGAAGAGAGTGCCGCCGACAAGCTTCAACAGGAGTCTGCGGGGACTATCCAGAATTTCGTGGACAGTCTTGATGTGGATGAAGACGTTGCAGAAATCCTGGTCCAGGAAGGTTTCACTACTCTGGAAGAGCTTGCCTATGTGCCGCTGGAAGAAATATCCAGCATCCAGGACTTTGATGAAGAAATTGCCAATGAATTGCGTGCCAGGGCCAAAGACGCCCTGTTGACCCGCGCAATTGCGTCGGAAGAAGATATTACCAAGGCAGGCATCAAGGATGATCTGCTGAATATGGAAGGCATGGACAACGAGCTTGCATTGGCGCTGTCAAAAATCGAAGTGCTTTCCATGGAAGATTTGGCCGAACAATCCATTGACGAGCTCATGGAAATTGACGGCATGGATGAAGAACGAGCAGGTCAGCTCATCATGACAGCCAGGGCCCCCTGGTTTGCCGATGAAGATGACACAGAAAGCGCCGAGGACTCTGAAAAAGAGTCGCCAGAGGCGGAATCCTGATCAGGATATTTCTCTGGAATTACCGGGTTTTCACACAGGCAGTAAATATGGGAGAGGCGAATGTCAGACGTAACAATCAGTGAACTGGCGAAAATGGTAGGCGTACCGGAAGATCGTTTACTTGACCAGGTCAAGGAGGCTGGCCTGCCCCAGAAGAAAGTGGACGACACCATCAATAATGATGAGCGGGCCACGCTGCTGTTGTCACTGAAAAGCAAGCACGGTGAAGATACTTCCGGTGGTGCCACACCGCGTCGTATTACCCTGAAGCGTAAAACAGTCGAAACTCTCAAGACTTCTGACAACCAGGGGCGCAGCAAGGCGGTCAATGTTGAAGTACGCAGGAAGCGTACTTACGTAAAACGCAGCGTGGAAGAAGCCCAGCTGGAAGCCGAACGCAAGGCCCAGGAAGAAAAAGAAAAGGCAGAACGCGAGGCCCTGGAAAAGGCCAAGCAGGAAGAGGCCAAGAAGTCCGAACAGGAAGATACCTCCAAGTCCAAGGTCAGTCTCAAGCGTGATGCCGAGCCTGCTCCGGTTGTCGCTCCGGTCGAAGAAAAGCCGGAAGCACGCAAGGAGCACAAGAAAGGCACGGCTCGCAAAGATACTGCACGCGAAGAAAAAGAATCCCTGGACAAGAAAAAGAATCTGCGCCGTCGTGAACAGGAAGCGGGCAAGAAATTTCAGCCTATTCGATCCACCGATGATTTCATCCTGGATGATGAGGATGAATTTGGTGATGGTTCCCGCCGCAGAAGGCGTCGCAAGCTGAGCCAGGGCCAGAAAGAACACAAATTCGAAAAGCCGACCGAGTTTATTTCCCGGGAAATTGAAGTCCCCGAGGCGATCACGGTTTCAGACCTGGCACAGCGCATGTCACTGAAAAGTGGTGAGCTGGTGAAAAAGCTGATGGAAATGGGTGTCATGGCGACACTCAATCATATGCTTGACCAGGATACCTCCGTGCTGCTGGTGGAAGAGCTGGGTCACAAGGCCAAAACTGTTTCCGATGATGCGCTGGAAGAAAGCCTTGTCGAATCCGTTAATTATGAAGGCGATGAGATTGCCAGGGCACCGGTTGTCACTGTCATGGGTCACGTTGACCACGGCAAGACCTCCCTGCTGGACTATATTCGTAAATCTTCCGTGACCGAAGGTGAGGCCGGCGGCATTACCCAGCACATCGGTGCGTACAGTGTTGATACAGATCACGGCAAGATTACCTTCCTGGATACACCGGGCCATGCGGCATTCAGCGCCATGCGTTCACGCGGTGCCCAGGCAACTGATATTGTCATCCTGGTGGTTGCCGGTGATGACGGTGTGAAACCGCAGACCGAAGAAGCAGTAACCCACTCCCAGGCCGCCGGGGTTCCCATCGTGGTTGCCATCAACAAGATGGACAAGGAAGGCGTGGATACTGACCGGGTCAAGAATGAACTGGCCGCTAAAGGCCTGACGCCTGAAGAGTGGGGCGGTGATACCCAGTTCATCGAAGTTTCTGCACATACCGGCATGGGCATCAAGGAATTGCTGGATGCCGTGCTGTTGCAGGCAGAATTACTGGAATTGAAAGCCGTGGAAAACTGTCCTGCCAAGGGCGTTGTCATTGAATCCCGCTTGGATAAAGGACGTGGTCCTGTCGCCACAGTTCTGGTGCAAAGCGGTACGCTGAAAATGTCAGATGTCATTCTTGCCGGCCACGAAGTAGGCAAGGTGAGGGCGATGATTGATGAGAACGGCAAGCAGGTGAAAGCCGCCGGACCATCCATTCCTGTCGAGATTCTTGGCCTGAACGGTACGCCAGAAGCCGGTGATGAATTCATGGTGGTCCAGGACGAGAAGAAAGCCCGGGAAGTGGCCGAATTCAGGCTTAACAAGTTCCGTGAAGCCCAGGTTGCCAAGCAGCAGGCGGCCAAAATGGAAAGCATGTTTGCCACCATGGGCAGCGAGGAGAAACAGGTCCTCAACGTGGTACTGAAAACCGATGTTCGTGGTTCATTGGAAGCCATTTCCTCGGCCTTGCTGGGCCTGGGCAACGAAGAAGTCTCCGTGGCCATCATTTCTTCAGGCGTCGGCGGTATTTCCGAAACCGATGTGCAGCTTGCCAATACCTCAAGGGCAACCATCATCGGATTTAACGTGCGTGCCGACAAGGCTGCCAGGACCCTGGTTGAAAACGAAGGCCTGGAGCTGCGTTACTACAGTGTTATCTATGACCTGATTGACGACGTCAAAGCGGTGATGAGCGGCATGCTCGCACCTGAGCTGCAGGAAGAAATCCTTGGTGTTGCTGAAGTACGCGATATTTTCGAGTCACCGAAGTTTGGCTCCATTGCCGGCAGCATGGTCATTGAAGGCACTGTCTACCGCAGCAAACCTATCCGCGTTCTGCGTGATGATGTTGTTATCTACGAAGGCGAGCTGGAATCCCTGCGCCGTTTCAAGGATGAGGCCCAGGAAGTCAGGAACGGCATGGAATGTGGTATCGGTGTGAAGAATTATACGGATGTCCGTGTCGGTGACAAGATCGAAGTTTACGAGCGTAAAGAAGTCGCCAGGACCCTCGAATAACCGGACCCCAGGGTTTCCGGAACAACCACCATGGCCAGAGTCTCTAAAAGGGTAGACAAGGTTGCCGATCTTCTGAAAAAGGAAATCGCCCTGCTTATCCAGAATGAAGTGCGCGACCCGCGTGTCGGCATGGCTTCTGTCACCGGTGTGAGGGTGAGCAAGGATCTGGGGTATGCCAACGTTTACGTGACACTGCTTGGCAAGAGCAGCAGCGAGGAAGCCGCCGAAGGTGTCGCGGCGCTGAACAAGGCTTCCGGCTTCCTGAGGACCCTGTTGGCCAAAACCATCAGCCTGCGCACAACTCCCCGCCTGAAGTTTATCTATGATGACACCCTGGTCCGTGGCCAGCATCTGAGCAGCCTGATTGATGAAGCCCTGGCCAGCGATGAGCGGGATCATCATCTGGACGACGATGACGATCAATCCTGACCTTCCATTGGCAAGACATTAACAGGTATCACATTGGCAAGACGGCGACGCAGCAGGGAAGTTCACGGCATTATTGTGCTGGACAAACCCGCCGGCGAATCATCCAATCGCAGCCTGCAGCGCGTCAAACGCCTCCTTGATGCCGCCAAGGCCGGGCATACCGGCAGTCTTGATCCCCTGGCAACCGGCGTACTTCCCCTGTGTTTTGGCGAGGCCACCAAGGTCTCCCAGTTTCTTCTTGACGCGGACAAGCGTTACCGCACGACCATACAGCTAGGCACGAAAACGGCCAGCGGAGATTCCCAGTCAGAAATTATCAGTACCAGTGACAAGCAGGTGTCACGTGAGGAACTGGAAACCTGCCTGGAGCGTTTCCGCGGCGAAATTACCCAGGTTCCCTCCATGTACTCGGCTCTCAAGCACCAGGGGGTGCCCCTGTACAAGCTTGCCCGCAAGGGTCAGGAAGTTGAGCGCAAGGAGCGCAGGGTCACTATCTTTGAACTTGAGCTGCTGGACTTCAGGGGCAATGAGCTCGATCTGGAGGTTCACTGCTCAAAGGGCACCTATATCAGGATGATCGCCGATGACCTGGGTGATGCCCTGGGCACAGGCGGACACGTCACCGCATTGCGCAGGTTGCAGTCAGGACCTTTCCATGAAGGGCAGGCGGTCACTATTGACGAACTGGAGCAGGCAGCAGAGGAGGGTGGCTTCCAGGCCCTGGACAAGTTCCTGCAACCGGCAGACCTGGCGGTTGAGTTCCTGGACAAGGTGACCATGCCCGTGGCGACAGCAGATTTCATCCGCCAGGGACAGCCGGTTATTGTCAGCGGGTTGCCCAACCAGGGCCAGGTCAGGCTCTACGATGACAACGGTTTTTTCGGCATCGGCAAAATTCTGGACGATGGTCGGGTCGCCCCTGTCAGATTGATGAAAATGTCTTGAATTTCACACCCTTGGGCGTGTTTTTCGAGGGCTGAAATACTGTATCCCGACCTTAATGTGTGCTATGTTACGCACCCCTTGGACTCCGGAGGGCAGTATTTTCGGGACCAGGACTGCAGGAAGCACATCAGGTAACTATAAATATGCATGGTTACACTGATTAAAACGGAGTTTTTCTTATTAATGCATATTCACAGGAGAAAGCACTATGGCCTTATCAGCCGATCAAAAAGCTGAGATTGTTGCCGAGTATGCCCTCGCCGAAGGTGATACAGGATCACCGGAAGTCCAGGTAGCCTTGCTGACAACCAACATCAACCAGCTGCAAGACCACTTCAAAGAGCACAATCACGACCACCATTCACGTCGCGGTCTTATCCGCATGGTGAATACACGTCGCAAGCTGCTCGATTACCTGAAACGCAAAGACGTTAATCGCTACGCGACGCTGATCAAGCGCCTCGGCCTGCGCAGGTAAAACCTTACCTCCTGGTCAGCATGGGGCTGACCAGGATTCGTACGCTTAAGGAAAAAAGAGAAAATTTCTATGTTTAATCCGATCAGGAAAGAATTCAAATATGGCAATGACACGGTAATTCTGGAAACAGGCAAAGTAGCCCGCCAGGCCACCGGTTCAGTTGTTGTCACCGTTGGCAACACAGTAGTCCTTGCTACTGTAGTCGGACGCAAATCTGCCAATCCCGATGCAGATTTCTTCCCACTGACAGTCAACTACCAGGAAAAAACCTACGCCGGCGGTAAAATCCCGGGTGGTTTCTTCAAACGTGAAGGTCGACCTACCGAAAAGGAAACCCTGACTTCACGACTCATCGACAGACCGATTCGTCCCTTGTTCCCGAAAGGTTTCATGAACGAAGTACAGGTTGTCCTGACAGTCATGTCTTCTGACAAAAATATTGATCCGGATATTCCGGCCATGATTGGTGCTTCTGCTGCACTGGCCATTTCCGGTATTCCGTTTGCAGGCCCGCTGGGCGCTGCCCGTGTTGGTTATAACGATACTGACGGTTACCTGCTCAACCCAAGTCATGAAGTCCTGGAGACTTCCGACCTGGATATGGTTGTGGCTGGTACTGAAGCTGCTGTACTGATGGTGGAATCTGAAGCCAAGGAGCTTCACGAAGACCTGATGCTGGGTGCTGTACTTTTCGCCCACCAGGAAATGCAGGTTGTTATCCAGGCGATTAATGACTTTACTGCTTCAGCTGGCAAACCCGCCTGGGAATGGCAGGCACCTGCGACCAATGAAGTGCTCACTGATGCCATTACTGCCGGCTTTGCCGAAGGTATCCAGTCTGCCTACCAGATCTCTGACAAGATGGAGCGCCAGGACAAGCTGGGTGAATTGCGTGACCAGGCTGTTGAGCAGTTTGCCAACGAAGACGTCGATCCGCCTGTAAGCAGCAAGGAAGTTTCAGGTATCTTTTCCAAGCTGGAAAAGAATATCGTGCGCCAGAACATCATCAAGGGTCAGCCGCGTATTGATGGCCGTGACACCAAGACTGTGCGTCCGATCAGTGTAGAAACCGGCATCCTGGAAAAGACCCATGGTTCTGCCCTGTTTACCCGTGGTGAAACACAGGCCATCGTCGTGGCCACCCTGGGCGCCCTGCGTGATTCCCAGATTATTGAAGATCTTTCCGGTACCAAGAAAGATCCCTTCATGCTGCATTACAACTTCCCGCCGTACAGTGTCGGTGAGACCGGTTTCATGAGCGGCCCGAAACGTCGCGAGATCGGTCACGGTCGCCTGGCGCGTCGTGGTGTGGCAGCTGTATTGCCAAGCGAAGATGAATTTCCATATGCCATTCGCGTGGTGTCCGAGATCACTGAATCCAACGGTTCCAGCTCCATGGCGTCTGTCTGTGGTACATCACTGGCCCTGATGGATGCCGGTGTTCCTGTGAAAGCCCCTGTAGCAGGTATTGCCATGGGCCTGATCAAGGAAGACAACGGTGTTGCCGTGTTGACCGATATCCTGGGTGATGAAGATCACCTGGGTGACATGGACTTCAAGGTGGCCGGTTCCGCCAAAGGTGTAACCGCCCTGCAGATGGATATCAAAATCCAGGGTATCACCGAGGAAATCATGGAAACTGCGCTGGAGCAGGCCCATCACGCCAGAATGCATATCCTTGGCGAGATGAACAAGGTCATCTCTACTCCGGGTGAAATTTCCGAGTACGCACCATCCATGGCCAACCTGAAGATCCATCCGGACAAGATCCGTGACGTAATTGGTAAGGGTGGCGCTGTCATTCGTTCCATCACTGAAGAGACCGGTGCTTCCATCGATATCGATGACGACGGTAACGTGCGTATCTACGGTGAAGATGCCACTTCACGTGACGCCGCTGTCGCCATGGTCGAAGAGATTACAGCTGAAGCCGAAATCGGTAAGCTCTACAAGGGCGTGGTTTCCAAGATCGTTGACTTTGGTGCCTTCGTCACCATCCTGCCTGGCAAGGATGGCCTGGTGCACATTTCCCAGATCGCGCAGGAGCGCGTGGAAAATGTCACTGACTACCTGAAAGAGAAGCAGGAAATTGTGGTCAAGGTGCTCAAGATTGATGATCGTGGCAAGATCAGCCTGACCATGAAAGATGTGACTGATGAAGAGAAGGCTTCTATGGAAGAAAGCCAGTAAGTTATCAGTAAGCATTAAAAAAGCCGGTAGCTGTTTCAGCTACCGGCTTTTTTTTGCCATTTTATAAATGACAGCTTACTTGATGATCTGGTCCTTGATCTTCTGGTGCGCTTCGGCAGGCAGCCTGGGGCCAAAGCTGCTCACAGTGGTTGCCGCTGCAAGGCTTGCCAGGTTACCGGCGGTTTCAAAATCATGGCCGGCTGATACGGCATACAGGAAGGCTCCGGAGAACATGTCGCCGGCACCGTTGCTGTCTACTGCCTGGACCTTGTTGGGCGCAATGCTGATGTTCTTTTCACCATCAAACAGCAGGGCACCCTCGGAACCGCAGGTCACCACAATCTGCTTCGCAATGGATTTCAGGCCTTCAATGGCTTCTTCGACAGTTTCCATGCCAGTCCATTCCTTGGCTTCAACATCGTTGGCAAACACAAGATCAACACCATCGCCGATCATTTCCTGCAGGCCACCGCGGAAAAATTGCACCATGGCCGGGTCGGACAAGGTGATGGATGTCTTCACGCCGTTTTGCTCAGCAATTTCCCGGGCAAAAATAGAGGCTTCACGCCCGGTATCGGAAGTTACCTGGTAGCCTTCCAGGAACAGGTATTCAGAATCCTTGATGGCATCAACATCGATTTCATTCTTTGAGAGGGTCTCGGAGATACCCAGGAAGCTGAGCATGGTTCTTTCGGTGTCTGCACTGACCATCACCAGGCATTTACCGGTGACACCGTCTTCACGGTTGCTGTTGTCGAGATTGGTATGAATGTTGTGATGTCCCAGCTGGTCCACGTAAAAATCGCCGGCTTCATCGCTGGCCACTTTGCAGGAGAAAAAGGAGTTGCCGCCAAACTGTGAAATGGCATACATGGAGTTGGCAACGGAGCCACCACCGGAACGGGTTTTCAGGCCAAACTTGTCCAGCAAGCGTTTTTCAAGAGTAGCCTGGGATTCGCCATCCACCAGGGTCATGATGCCTTTCTGAATACTTTCATGCTGGAAAAAACTGTCTTCGACTTCAAACTCCTGGTCAACCAGCGCGGCACCAATGCCATAGACGTGATACTTCTTCATATTGTTTCCCTTTCTCGTTTAATGTTTATCTTGTTGAGCTTACCTAGTACTGCTACAGGGCGGCGAACGCCTTCTCTGCAGCATCCAGTGTTTTTTGCAATTCCTCGTCACCATGAGCTGCGGAAACAAAGCCCGCTTCAAAGGCTGACGGTGCCAGGTAGATGCCACTTTCCAGCATCAGGTGGAAGTATTTCCTGAACCGCTCCACATCGCAGGCCATGACCTGTGCGAAAGTGGTCACAGACTTTTCTTCGCTGAAGAAGCAGCCAAACATGGCGCCAACCTGGTTGGTGGTAAACGGGATGCCCGCGGCATCCGCTCTTTCTTTCAGGCCCTTCAGGAGGAATTCTGTTTTCACTGACAGTGAATCAAAGAAATCCGGCTTGCTGATTTCCCTGAGTGTCACCAGCCCGGCCGTGACGGCCAGGGGATTGCCCGATAGCGTCCCGGCCTGGTAAACCGGGCCAACGGGCGCCAGCATATCCATGATTTCCTGTTTGCCGCCAAAGGCGCCAACGGGCAACCCGCCGCCGATGACCTTGCCCAGCGTGGTCAGGTCCGGCGTGATGCCATAAACCGCTTGCGCACCGCCAAGGGCATTGCGAAAGCCTGTCATGACCTCATCAAAAATCAGCACGACACCGTACTGATTACATAATTCACGCAGCCCTTCCAGGTATCCGGGTACCGGGGGGACGCAGTTCATGTTGCCTGCAACCGGCTCGATAATGACACAGGCAATGTCCTTGCCTGATTGGGCAAACAGCTGGCTGACAGACTCCAGGTCATTGTAGGGCAGGATATAGGTTTCAGATGACGTGGATTCAGGCACGCCCAGGGAATCCGGTGAGCCGAGGGTCAGGGCACCTGATCCTGCCTTGACCAGCAGTGAATCGACGTGGCCGTGATAACAGCCTTCAAATTTCAAAATCTTGCTTCGCTTTGTATAACCCCGGGCCAGGCGAATGGCGCTCATGGTGGCTTCTGTGCCGGAATTGACCAGGCGCACGGAATCAATGGAAGGTACCAGTTCGCTGATCAGCTCGGCCAGTTCGACTTCCTTGGCTGTCGGGGCGCCAAAGGTTACGCCCAGCTCAAGTTGTTCTTTCAGCGCAGCGATGACTGCCGGATGCCGGTGGCCCAGGATCAGGGGGCCCCAGGAGCCGATGTAATCCACATAGCGATTGCCGTCTTCATCAATCAGCCAGGCGCCTTCACCGGACTTGAAAAAGACAGGGTTTCCGCCCACGCCCTTGAAAGCCCGGACGGGAGAATTAACACCGCCGGGAATATGGGTCCTGGCGTTTTCAAACAAAGCGGTGGAGCGGGAGTGATCCAGTTCAGATGACATATACAATCCTGGGTTAAAACGGTTTGACGACGACCAAAATAACAATGACGATCAACAGAACAGTCGGCACTTCATTGAATATCCGGTAATAAGTGTGCGGGCGTTTATTCCTGTCGTCACGAAAAAGCTTCAGGTAATGCCAGCACATGTAATGATAGATCAGGAGCAACAGGACGCAGAACAGTTTTGCATGCATCCAGCCGGAGGCCATGTAGTACTGGGGGTTATAGCCAATCACTATGGCGCCAAACAGCACGGTGAGCACGGCTGATGGTGTCATGATGCCCCGGTACAGCTTACGTTCCATGATCTTGAAACGTTCAATCGTTGCCTTGTCCTCGGTCATGGCGTGATGGACATACAGGCGCGGCAGGTAAAACAACCCGGCGAACCAGCAGACAACGGCAATAATGTGTAGGGCTTTGAACCAGAGCATCGTGGCTTGGCATCATCCTGTAGGTGAAAAACCGAGGAATGATAACATCTTATAATAGGCGGCTAAAATGCAGGCCCCCTTTATCTTTTCCCGGAGGGCCACTATCATACGCGCCCCCTCCCTTACCGGAGAAAGCGCAGGCAACAGGCCTGTGGAGCACTTTTAATCAATCGTGAGTGGCAAACCAGGCCGCTCGGTATGACAGGAGCAGATCCTTGACCCAGGCAGTCATCAAAGCAGGCATAGTAGGTGCTACAGGATATACCGGACAGGAATTGTTGCGGGTGCTGGTCAAGCATCCGCATGTCACCTTGCAGGCAGTAACTTCACGCAGTGAGGCCGGCAAGTCGGTAACTTCATTGTTTCCCAACCTGCGTGGCCATGCAGAGCTGACGTTTGTTGAGCCGGATGCCGAAATCCTGCAGTCCTGCGATGTGGTGTTTTTTGCCACGCCAAACGGAACTGCCATGACGATGGTGCCGGAGCTGATCAATGCCGGTGTGAAGGTCATTGACCTGTCTGCCGACTTTCGCCTCAAGGATGTCCAGGTCTGGTCACAATGGTACGGCATGGAACATGCCTGCCCGGATGTGGTGGCCGAGGCTGTCTATGGCCTGCCGGAAATGTTTCGCGAGCAGATTCGTGATGCCTGCGTCCTGGCTAATCCGGTGTGTTATCCCACTGCGGTACAACTGGGTTTTCTGCCCCTGGTTAAAAACGCGCTCGTGGACACCAGCCGGCTTATTGCAGACTGCAAGTCCGGTGTCAGTGGTGCCGGTCGCAAGGCGGCCATTGGCACGCTCTTGTGTGAAGCCAGCGAAAGCATGAAGGCTTACGGCATTAATGGTCACAGGCATTTGCCGGAAATCTGCCAGGGGCTTGATACGGCATCCAGCGACCAGGTCGGCCTGACCTTCATGCCGCACCTGACGCCCATGATACGGGGCATACAGGCCAGCCTGTACGCCACATTGAAAAATACCGACACTGATTTGCAGCAATTGTTTGAGGATTTTTACCGGGATGAACCGTTCGTGGATGTGCTTGAGCCGGGCATGAGTCCGGATACCCGCAGTGTCCGTGGCACCAATAACCTGCAATTGGCCGTTTGTCGGCCCCAGGGCGGTGATACTGTCGTGGTGTTGGCCGCCGAGGATAATCTTGTGAAGGGCGCCGCAGGACAGGCGGTACAAAACATGAATATAATGTTTGGTCTCGAAGAAACAGCCGGTCTGGATATCGTCGCCGCATTGCCCTGACCACCAGGTCGGCATTAACACACTGAACACCGGGCAGGAATTTCCTGGTACCAGCAGTCAAACCAGCCTCTCCTGCACTGATCATTTTATTGACAGGTATTACTGTTGAGCAGAACACCGACAGTCAAAGGCAGTAAACAGCTCAAGATGGTTGTCGTTCCCTATAATCCATGGCGAACGGCTTTTATCCGCTTGGGTATTTTGCTGGTTCTGGTTGCCACAGGCGGGGGGTTTTACCTGTATGGCTACAACGCTGGAGTTTTCGTCAATGGCGATGCCAGGGCTGAGCGTGACCGCCTCATGTTCCAGGTGGATGACATGACCCGGCAAATGGACGTCCTGCAACAGTAGCTGATCAACAGCGAGCAGGCCGGCGCCGTTGATAGGCAGGCCCTGGAGGAAGTGCAGGGGACTATCATGAACCTGCGTGAGACCATTGCCCAGCTCCAGGAAGACGTGTTGTTCTACAAGCAGATCATGTCTCCGGAGAACACTGAAACCGGGCTGATGATTGGCCAACTGGACCTGGAAAGTACAGAAGCCCCGGATCGTATTCGCTACCGGCTGGAACTGCGCCAGCTTGGCAACAATGAAAATATTGTCAGTGGCTACACGAATGTGAATATTCTCGGCAGCCAGGATCGGCAGGAAGTCTCCATGCCATTGCGAAGCCTGTCAGCCGAGGAAGATCAACTGGATATCAAGTTGCAGTTCCGGTATTTCCAGAATATCCAGGGTGAAATCGTACTGCCTGAGGGCTTTGAGCCACTGGGTATGCAGATTGTTGCCGTGGACGAAAGCAATGACGGCAAGACCATCCAGAAGAGTTTTGCCTGGGTGGTTGAATAATCCTCTGGAGCATTCAGATTAATTGCCATTTTCGGAGAAAATGTGAAAAAACCTTTCAGTACAGACAACATTACGACCCTGGTTTCCAAAGCCACTGAAATTACCGGTGATCTGCATTTCAGCGGTGTGCTGGAAGTAGAGGGAAAAATCCGCGGCAATATCTATGCCGACGATGATTCCTCTGCCGAGGTGCGTATTCGTGAAAGTGGCCTGGTGCAGGGCGAAATCAAGGTGCCCTCGGTGATTATCAATGGCCTGGTGGAAGGTGACGTGCATTCCACGCAACACCTGGAGCTTGCCGCCAAGGCCAGGGTCGTGGGTAATGTGTATTATCACCTTATTGAAATGGTGATGGGTTCCGAGGTCAATGGCAGCCTGTGCCATCGCTCTTCGGCAGACCTCAAGCCCCGCCAGATAGGCATGGAAAAGCCGGATGTACTGGGCAAGGAAGGCCAACCGGAAGTCGTCGAAAAGGCTGCCGGAAACTCCTGATCAGCAGGCTTAATACTTGACTATTTTGCTCAGGTTTTAGATAATTTACTCCCTGAATCCCTTATGGAAACCCAGTCATGACAGCTGCAGAAAACGTCAATGATTCCGTTGTCGGCACCCACGATGCGATAGCCATATCGCTGACGGACAATGCTGCCAGGAAGGTCAAGACATTGATTGGTGAGGAAGGCAATCCTGACCTGAAGCTGCGCGTGTTCGTCACGGGTGGCGGCTGTTCCGGTTTCCAGTACGGCTTCTCTTTTGACGAAAGTGTCAATGATGACGACACCGTGATTAAGCACCAGGGCGCCGAACTACTGGTAGACCCGCTCAGTTACCAATACCTGGTGGGCTCAAAAGTGGATTACACAGAAGGCCTGGAAGGATCACGTTTCATCGTCGAAAATCCCCTGGCGACCACAACCTGTGGTTGCGGCATGTCTTTCTCGATCTAGCCTGGAGTCTCAGAGCTGGCGCACTGGTTTGCCGGCGTAATAAATGCCCCCGGCAATGACTGGATGGGATGAACCGGTAATGTCCGTAAAATTTACCGGGACCTGGTGCAGGGTCTGTTGGGCCAGCCAGGCAAAGGCTACTGCTTCAACACTGTCTTCAAGTACTCCCAGGCTGGAGCTGCGCATCACCCTGAATGCGGGCAGGGCCTCGGCAAGGGATTCCATCAGGTAGCCATTGTTGGCACCGCCACCACAAACAATCACCTCACCTTTTTCAAGTTCCCGGCGTATATCCCGGCTGATACTTTCCAGCGTCAGTGCCATCAGGGTGGCCTGGACATCGGCATTGGCAGTTTCCTGCGCAAACCCGTCCAGGTGTTTTTCCAGCCATGTCGCATTGAATAATTCCCTGCCCGTGCTTTTGGGGGCCGGTAACTGGAAATAGGGATCTGACAAAAATTTCTCTAGCAGTGCGGGGATGACCATACCTGACCTGGCCCAGCGTCCATCGCGATCATAGGGATGTCCCTGGTGCTCGCCTATCCAGGTGTCCATCAATACATTTCCCGGGCCGGTGTCATAGCCGCGAATTTCTCCGCTTTTTTTCAGGACCGTGATATTGGCCATCCCGCCAATATTGAGCACGATGCGGTGATTGTCGGCGCTGGAGAATATTTCCCGGTGAAAGGCGGGAACGATGGGAGCACCCTGGCCGCCGGCAGCCATGTCGCGGCGCCTGAAGTCAGCCACCGTGGTAATGCCGCTCAGCTCGGCAATGGTATTGGGATCGCCAATCTGCAGGGTAAACGGCGCATTGCCGGTTGGCAGGTGACGAATGGTCTGGCCGTGGCTACCGATGGCAGCGATTTGCGAGGGTTTCAGGTCGTTCTTTTCAAGAATGCGATCGACGGCGTGGGCCAACTCGCGCGCGAACTCCACATCGGTTTCGCCCAGCAATGGAATCTGCCCATGGTGGTCTTCGCAAAGCGCCAGCAGTTTTGCACGCAGGTCTTCAGGGATGTCCTGGGTAATGAAATCCAGTTGTTCCGGGCGGCGGTTCCTGAAATCCACCAGGGCACAATCAATGGCATCCATGCTGGTGCCAGAGATAAGCCCTATGTAGAGGGAAGAGGCCATGGCCTACGGCTGAAATTCAACAAGAGCAATATTCTTCGTATTGCTTGCGTGGTTTTCAAGCCGGGACAGCAGAATCTGGGTGTGTTCCCGAAAACGTTGTAACTCCGATTTGGGAATGGATTCAGCTTTCGGTAATTGGTCGTGAATAGTGCGTGAATTGCGGTGTACGCCATCCATCAGGAATTCGTAGTGAAGGTGTGGCCCGGTTGCACTGCCGGTTGAGCCCACATAGCCAATGATCTGGCCCTGTTTGACACGGGCTCCCTGCTTGACGCCTCGAGCATAGGTATTCAGATGGGCATACTTTGTCTGGAA
>Ga0181590_10002154_pt1 | contig 16584 bp, 14 predicted proteins | sample 071ome_34_FD_132446 | JGI IMG/M metagenome (GOLD analysis project Ga0181590, IMG submission 132446) | Coastal salt marsh microbial communities from the Groves Creek Marsh, Skidaway Island, Georgia - 071411BT metaG (megahit assembly) | ecosystem: Environmental > Aquatic > Marine > Intertidal...
GGCGGAACAGATGCTGGCCGATTTTGCTGTAAGGTTTGGTATCCCAATCGCAGAAACAATTGCCGGCAAAGGGGGGGTCGTGCATGACCATTCTGCCTATGTTGGCCCGATGGGGATTGAAGGAACAGATGCGGCAAAAACCCTGGCAGAAGGTGCAGATGTTATTCTTGCCATTGGCACAAGGCTACAGGATTTTACTACCGGTTCCTGGACAACTTTTGCCCGTGATGCACGTTTTGTGAATATCAATACCGCACGGTTTGATGCTGGAAAACATCGCTCTGTGCCGGTGGTAGGGGATGCGCTGGTGACGTTGCAGGAAATCTCTGCAGCACTGGGTGACTGGTCGTGTCCGCTAACCCATATGCAAACTGCCCAGGCGTTATATGCAGACTGGAATAAAGAGATAGATAAAGGCCAGGCGCCCACCAATGCCGAGGCGCCCAGCTATGCCCAGGTGATCGGTGTGGTAAACCAACAGGCAAAACCAGAAGATATAATGGTTACAGCCGCAGGCGGTTTGCCAGGAGAGACAATTAAAAACTGGCGCTGTAAATCACCCTATAGTTTTGACTGCGAATTTGGATTTTCCTGTATGGGCTATGAGCTGGCGGGCGGCTGGGGTCATGCGATTGCCAAACAGGGAAAGGGCGTGCCGATTGTGCTGGTCGGGGATGGCTCTTATTTAATGATGAATTCAGATATTTATTCCTCTGTTTTGTCAGGGCACAAGATGATTGTGATTGTTTGTGATAATGGCGGTTTTGCGGTGATTAACCGGCTACAAACAAATATGGGCGGGGCTGGATTTAACAATTTGCTGGCCGATTGCCGGGTGGCAGATAAAGATAATATCCCTTATGTGGATTTTGCTGCCCATGCGGCGGCCATGGGGGCCTATGCGCGCCATTGTGACAGCCTGTCCGATTTGGAACAGGCTATGGCATGGGCGCAATCCACCGATAAAACAACTGTGCTTACCATCCGGACAGATGCGTATAAATGGACACCGGGCGGGGCTGACTGGTATGTGGGCGTACCAGAGGTTTCCGAGCGCGAAGGCGTCCGAGAGGCGCGCGCCGCACAAGAAGAGTTTAGAAAAAAACAAAGGCAGGGTATTTAGCTATGTTGCGTGCAAAACTGGGTATTTCCCCCATCGCATGGTGGAATGATGATGATGTTAATCTCTCGGATGATGTCTCGCTGGAAGAGGCCTTGCGCCAGGCATATGTTGCAGGATTTGTCGGGATGGAAACAGGCCAGCGCTTTCCAATGAATATGCAAGAGCTTGGCCCAATCCTGGCCAAATATAATATGCAGGTTTGCGGTGGCTGGTTTTCCGGAGATTTGCTAACCGGCGATATCGAGCGGGAAAAAGAGCGGATAGAACAGCAACTGCAATTTTTTAAAGCAGCAGATGCGCCTTGTATCGTATATGGCGAGGTGTCCGGCTCGGTACAAAGCAAGCGCGATAAAACACTTTCCCAAAAGCCGGTCATTGATGAAACAGAAATGGCAATTTATGGCCGCAAAGTTTCAGATTTTGCCGAATATTGCGAAAAACAGGGTATGCCGCTTTCCTATCATCACCATATGGGCGCAGTGGTAGAAAATGAAACAGAGCTGGATTTATTGATGAAACATTCTTCTATCCCGCTTTTATTTGATGCCGGGCATATGGCCTTTGCTGGCGGCGATAATCTGCGGGTCATCGATAATCATCACAAACGCATCACCCATGTTCATACCAAGGATGTACGCAAAAACGTGATGCAGGCAATTGATAAAACACAACAAAGTTTTCTGGATGCGGTTGTCAGGGGCGTCTTTACAGTGCCGGGCGATGGCGATATTGATTTTGACGCGATTATCAGGCGGCTGGCTGGCTATGATTATGAAGGCTGGTTTGTGGTAGAGGCCGAGCAAGATCCCAAACAGAATCCGCCTCTTGAAATGGCTCGTCTTGGCCATCGCACATTGCAAGAGATGCTAACCAGTGCCGGATATCAGATAGAAACATAGAATATATGAATAAGCCGTCTCGCAATCCCTCTCCTCTCCTATTATGTATGGGTGAGGCGATGGCCGAATATAACCAGCAACCAGATGGCCGCTATCTGCAAGGATTTGGCGGTGATACCTCAAATGCGGCTATTTCTGCTGCTCGTCAGGGCGCGCGTGCGGGCATCTTTACCCATATAGGCAGCGATCCGGCAGGCGATGGTCTGCTCGGCCTGTGGCAGGGCGAGGGAATTGAAACCGATTTGGTAAAACGCTGCCTTGATGCCCAGACAGGAATTTATTTTGTTACCCATGATAGCGACGGGCATCATTTCAGCTATTACCGTAAAATGAGCGCAGCTGCGCAGATGACAGCAAAAGATGTGCCGCAGGACAAGCTGGCAGGGGCAGCCATATTACATATATCGGGCATATCACAAGCTATTTCCGATAGTGCCAGCCAGGCGGTTATCGCAGCCATCAGGGCGGTGAAATCGGCTGGTGGCAGGGTCAGCTATGATACTAATTTACGCCTTGGGCTATGGCCGCTGGAAAAAGCCCGCCAAACCATCCACAACACAGTTGCAGAATGTGATATTGCCCTGCCGGGTCTGGATGATGCCAGACAGTTAACCGGCCTGAATAGCCCGGATGAAATTGCAGATTTTTATTTGCAGCTGGGCGTATCTATTGTGGCGCTGACCCTTGGGTCAAAAGGCACGATGGTGGCATCCAAAAAAGAACGCGTCATTATCCCCTCATTCGCCGTAGATGCGATTGATGCCACCGCTGCCGGGGATACCTTTGACGGTGCCTTTCTGGCCGAGCTTATGGCAGGGGCAAGCCCCTTTGATGCCGCACGATATGCCAATGCAACAGCCGCCTTATCGACAACCGGCTATGGGGCGGTTGCCCCTATTCCGCGGCGTGCAGAAGTCGAAAAATTTATCAAAAGCCAATCGGTTAGATAGCGCCTTTAAATAATTGCGGTTTCCAGCAAGGGACGATTTTCAACAATGCGCTGATAGCTGAAGCTGGAGAGATCCAGCGCGCGATACTGCCCATACAAAATAAGCTCGGCAATCCCGCGCCCAACCGCTGGTGATTGTTGCAAGCCATGTCCGGAAAAGCCATTGGCAAAAATAAAATTGCTGATCTGGCTGTGCGGGCCAAGTACCGCGTTATGATCCAGCACATTATAGGCATAATGTCCTGCCCATGAAGAGGTAACGCGAATAGCTTCAAATTGCGGAATACGGGTGGCGATGAGCGGCCAGACATGTTCTTCCCAGATGCTGTGATCCTCTTCGAAATCATCAAAGGCGGCGGCCGGGTCTATATGGGGCGGACAGCCTGCCATATAATCTGTCTGGCCATATTGGCGCATATGAATGCCGGACGGATCGATGGTCAGTGGCAAGGCTCTGTCCAGCGGCTTTTCGGCGGAAAAAATCCAGGTAAAGCGTTTGCGCGGTTCAATGGGCAGGGGAATATTAGCCAGGCTGGCAAATTGGGCTGCACGCGGGCCTGCTGCGTTAATTAAATGGCCACAGGATATTTTCTCGCCTGTTGCCAGTGTAATCCCCTCGACCGTGTTGCTGGCAACATTAAGCTGAATATCCACCGCTTCATTATGGATATATTCTGCCCCTTTTTTGCGGGCAGAACGCCGCCACCATTCAAACATGGTGCTGCCTTCAAAATAGCCCTCATCCTTTAAATTATGACTGCCCAAAATCAGGTCACTAACATTATAAAAAGGATAGGCAGCGGCAATCTCCTCGGGGGAGAGAATTTTTGTTCCCGCCCCAAGCGAGGCTTGTAATTTCTGGTTAGCGCGCAAATGCTGGGCAAATGTTTCATTATCGGCCAGATACATATAGCCAAAGGCCTGTAAAACAAGGTCTGGAATATCGTTATCGCCGCCCATATATTTTCTGAAATTTTTCACATATTCGGCCGTAAATTGTGAAATGCGGATATTTATCTCGCTTGAAAATTGCTGACGGACACAGGAATTGGTGCGCGAGGTAGAGGCAAATTCATAGCTTGGATCACGCTCTATCACCAGAAGCGAGCCATCAAAATCAGGGTTGCTGGATAAAAACCAGGCGATAGACGAGCCGATAATGGCGCCGCCTGCAATCACCACATCATAATGGGTCTGTTTCGGGGTTTCTGGATAAATTTGTGTGGACATGGTTTTACCCCTTTATTACGCAAATGATCAGGCTAGGCAGGATATCTTTAAAAAGGATTGTATAAAATTGTCACAGGCGCAAACAAATTCCTTTCTATAAATTCCTTATTCGGTATAGATTTCCAGCTAAATATAAATCAGCGCCAGATAGAAAAAGAGAAGATAAGAATAAGGAGAAATCAAAGATGGATAGCATCGCTCGGCATTTATTTCTATCTGCCCTTTATTTTGCTCTGATTGGGCTGCCGTCTGCCAGCTTTGCAGCAGAGAATATGTGCCACCAGCAGGGACTGGAAATCCGCCAGGCAGAGATTAGAGCCACCCCGCCAAACGCGCCGGTTACAGGCGGTTATCTGCATATTCATAATCACGGTACAGCTATGCAGCGCCTGACAGCCGCCAGCACAGATTTTTCCAGCCACACTGAAATTCATCAGATGGTAATAGAGGCAGGGGTGATGAAAATGTCACCTCTAAAAGATGGTATTGAAATTGCGGCCGGGGGGCATATCCAGCTAAAGCCGGGCGGCTTGCATATTATGTTTATGCAGCTCAAACAGCCGCTTGCACCTTCAAATATGCATCAGGTCACCCTCACCTTTGATAACTGCGGTGATATGCCGGTAATGTTCAAGGTGACAAAAACGCCTGGTAAAAGCGATGATGCTGGACATTCTGCCAGCCATAAACACCAGCATTAAACACGCCCGAAATTATTAGCCGGGGCAGACAGGATAAAATTTGAAAAAAATTATCATTATCGCAGCTCTTTTTATTGTTGCGCTGATTGCCGCCTATATTCTTTCTGAATATATTGCCCGCCAGCTTTATCCACAAAATACGGGTGCCCCGATGCAGCTTGGCAGCCCTTTTACCCTGACCGCCCATACAGGAGAGGCGATCACAGAACAGGCCTTTCAGGGTGCGCCTTCTGCGGTATTTTTCGGCTTTACCCATTGCCCGGAAGTATGCCCGACCACGCTGAATGACCTGACCAATTTACGCGATCAGATAAAGGCGGGCGGAAAGAGCTTTAATATCTTCTTTATTACCATTGATCCGGCGCGCGATACTGTGGCCGCTCTAGGCGACTTTATCCCCTATTTTGGTGAAGGCATTACAGGCATTACCGGTGAAGCCGAGGCGGTTTATGCGCTGGCTCGTGCATGGGGTATTTTCTGGGAGAAAAATAACATCACCGATACAGGATATAATATCGACCATACCGCAACGGTGTTTTTGCTGGATGACAAGGGCTATTTCAAAGGCACGATTGATTATCATGAAAGCCGCGAGATTGCCTTGAAAAAGCTGGAGCGGCTGACCGCAAGTCGATAGCCCTGTTATCCGGCATTGACCACATTGTCCGGCCGCCTGTCCCAGAAACAGATTTCGCGTTCAATCGCCCGTGCCGCGCGGATAAGCAAGGCTTCTGAAAAAGGTTTTCCAACCAATTGGGCAGAGACAGGCAAGCCATTTTTATCCATGCCGACAGGAAAGCAAATTGCCGGCAGACCCAGGAAATTCACCGGCCGCGTATTATGGCCGATTTTTTGAACCAGCGCGGCCGCTTCCGGATTGCTGCCCACATCACTTTGTTCAATGGTCGGCAAGGCAAATGGCCAGACAGGGGTGAGGAACATATCAATTTTATCAAATAAAACCGGCAGGGTTTTGGCGATATAATCTGCCCGGCACGCCAGTAGTCGGCTATATTCTGCCTCGCTGGTAAATGCCCCTGTTAAAATACGCATTAATGTTTGGGCGTTCAGATCGCTATGAATATCTTTTAATTTGTTACCATGTACTTGTGTAGCCTCGCTTGCGATTAGCAAGACATTTAGCGGGTTGGTGTTTTCAATGCCCGGGATTTCAACATCGCTGCCCGCCGCGCCCAGTTGGTTTATCTGGTCAAACAGGCGGGCTATCATATCTGCGATATCGCTATCACTGCCTTCCAGAAAATAGCGTTCTGCCAGGCCAATTTTTATGCCGTTCACACCTGCTTCCATCTGTTCTGTATAGTCAATTTTTGCTGCCTTAATGCTCATCGCATCGGTGCTATCATAGCCGGTCAGACAGGACAGGATACGCGCCCCATCTTCGACCGAACGAGTGAGCGGCCCTGCAGTATCCAGCGAGGCTGAAAGTGGAAAAATACCGCTTCTGGAAATCAGCCCTTGCGTGGGCTTGATACCCACCAGCCCGCAGGCCGCAGCGGGCAGGCGAATAGACCCGCCTGTATCACTGCCAAGGGCGCCTGGCACAATTCCGGCCGCCACCACCGCTGCCGAGCCAGAAGAAGACCCGCCACAAACATAATCCCTGTTCCAGGGGTTTTTGGGTGTGCCGGCATAGGCATTATGGCCAGTTACCCCCAGCGCATATTCCACCGATACAAGGCGTCCGCAATCTATCGCCCCCGCTTTATCCAGCTTATCAATCGTAGTAGCGGTTTTTTTGGCCAGCTGGCCTTTACAGGATTTTGAGCCACCCTCATCTGGCCAGATGGCTGCCTCTGTATGGCGGCCATATAGCTCTTTATGGGCAAGCGGAACACCAAATAGCGGCAAATTGGCATCGCCTGTTGCAACAGATTGTGCCTGATTATGGCTGAATTCCGGGTCAAGAAATACGGTGGCATCCAGCTCTCTGCCCAGTCCGTCCAGCGCGTCAATGACTTTTGCGGTGCGTGTGCGGATGCCAGCCATATCTTGCCGGTTTTCTGTTAAAATTTCAGAAATGGACTGGTAAAAAGGCATATTTTTTTATCCTGCCGAGCGCAGCTGGCTTTGCGCAGCCTCTTCAAATAAATCCCTTACCGACTTTTTCAGCCGGTCATCTAGCGGATAGCTGGCCAGCAAATCTAGCAAAACTGCGCTTGTTTCATGGGCAAGGGTGATATCAGCCGGTGATATGCCAGAGGCGTCTAACCGGTCTTTTACCTGTACGTCATTGTTTTTATCTGTCATAGCCTCTAAAATCTATCTGCGCTTTTTTTGGCCGACAAGCTGAAAATGGATTTGGGGACGCATTTTTTGCCAGCCCCGGGGCAGATGTCTGCCCGCCAATAGCGGTTCGGGTGTATTAGAGCAAGACAATTTGTATGTTCTATGCTAGATATGCCCCAGCTTTAAACAGATAATTTACTATCAAAAAAATGCATGATCAAATTCCACAAAGCGCGGCCATAGCCGATAGTGACTATGTCATCTTCGGCGGGACAGGCGATTTGGCTTTACGCAAGATATTTCCGGCTCTGTTATGGCGCTATATTGACAGGCAAATAGGCGATAATTTCCGTCTGGTCGCGACATCGCGCAAACCCGTAGGTCTGGCTGAATTTTCAGAAAAACTGAAGCCGTTTTGTGCCGAAGCGCTGGCCGCTGCGCCAGAGGCAGAAACGGTCTGGGAAAAATTTATCCAGCTTGTTTCTATCCAGATTGTTGATATTGCCTCTGGGGAAGGGGCAGAAGAGATGGCAAAATTTCTCTTGCAAAAGGCAAGCGAGAGGCGCCCGCTTATCTATTATCTGGCAGTAGCCCCTGCCCTGTTTGGGCCCAGTTGCCAGCTCTTGCAAAAAGCAGGGCTTGCCCTGCCGCAAAGCCGGGTAGTGGTCGAAAAGCCGCTTGGCCATGATTATCTATCAGCAGAAAAAATCAGTCAGGAAATCCGCTCGGTTTTCAGCGAGGATCAGATTTATCGCATCGATCATTATCTGGGCAAGGAAACGGTTCAAAATTTAATGGCGCTGCGCTTTGCCAATGTCATTTTTGAAAGCCAGTGGAATAATAATGCCATTGACCATGTCCAGATTACCGTTGCCGAAACCGTCGGGGTAGGACAGCGGGCCAGCTATTATGATGAAAGCGGCGCCCTGCGCGATATGGTACAAAATCATATTTTGCAACTGGTCTGTCTGGTGGCGATGGAGCCGCCTTCGCATTTTGATGCCAATCAGGTGCGCGATGAAAAATTGCGTGTTCTAAAGGCGCTTCGCCCCTTAAGGGCTGAGGATATTATTCGCGGTCAATATCAGGAATATGAAGGCGAGCTGGGCAAGCGTTCAGATACAGAAACCTTTGTCGGCTTGCGGCTGGGGATCGAAAATTGGCGCTGGGCAGGTGTGCCTTTTTATGTGCGTACTGGCAAAAAGCTGGCCATGCGTGCCAGTGAAATTGTCATCACTTTCAAAAGAAAGCCGCATGATATATTTGCCGATCAAAAATCCAGAACAGATAAAGATGATTTGCCCAATCGGCTGGTGATACGCTTGCAGCCACAAGAAGGACTGCGCTTGCAACTTATTTCCAAAGAGCCTGGCCCTGGCGGGATGCGACTATTTCCTTCCGAGCTGAACCTGTCTTTTGATAATACTTTTGGTGCGCGCCTGCCAGATGCCTATGAACGGCTTTTGATGGACACGGCCAGAGGCAATCAGACCCTGTTTATGCGCCATGATGAAGTATTGGCTGCATGGGCCTTTATTGACCCGGTGATCGAAATGGCAAAAAAGACCCCGCCCAGCCTGTATCGGGCAGGGACATTTGGCCCGGCAGACAGCTTTTTTGCCGATCAGCAGGATAGCTGGATCGATCCCAAACAAGATAATGGCCGCTAAGGGTATGGTATCGCCAGCCCATAATTGAACAGCAGAATAATGGATAGCTCAACAGACCCAAATTGCCAGACAATAGCCAGTGCCATTGCCCGCCAGCTAGGCGATGCTATCGCCCTGAATGGCAAAGCCAGCCTTGTGGTATGTGGCGGCACCAGCCCTTTGAGGGTGTTTGCCGGCCTGGCACAGGCAGATATAAACTGGGCAGCGGTAACCATCACCCTGGCAGATGACCGGCTGGTTACAGCCGATAGCCCGCATAGCAATATCCGGCTGGTCAGACAAAATTTGCTGATAGATAAGGCGGCAAATGCGCGATTTCTTTCGCTTTCGGAAATACAGGCCGACCAGATGATGCCTTTTGATGTGGTCTTGCTGGGCATGGGACCAGATGGGCATATCGCCTCTTTATTTCCGGATATGATGGATGATGCAGACGCCTTTAGCCTGCGTGCCCCGCCGCAAATTTTATCGCCGGGGGCAAAGGGCGACCCGCTCCTGCCGCGTATCAGCATGAACCTTTCCATGCTCACAAATTGTCATGCCTTGCTATTATTGGTAAAAGGGGCACAGAAAAAAGCCCTTATTCAAGAGGTGCGCGCCGAAGCTGTTGCTGCCCCGCAACGCTATCCTGTCGGGATATTGCTGGCACAGAGTAAAAAAGCTGTCCAGCTTTGTTATCTGGATTAACCCTGTCTTTCGAGGTTTAGATGAAGCCATTGCAGAAAAAGCCATTGCATAAAAAGATTGAACAGGTCATTGAGCGGGTGCGTGAACGCTCGGCTGTCACCCGTTCAGCCTATCTGGCAGATATTGAAAAAATGCATAGTGCCCCGGATTCAGACAGGCGTTCTGTGGCCTGTTCAAATATGGCGCACGTGGCCGCCGCCGCCGGACAGGACCAGCAAGAATTGCTTGGCCAGTCAGACACCCTGAAGCCAAATATCGCGGTGATTACTGCCTATAATGATATGCTTTCTGCCCATCAGCCCTTTGAGAATTATCCCGCCCTTATCCGTGCGGCGGCCAGAGAGGCAGGGGCAACCGCACAGGTGGCAGGCGGCGTTCCGGCAATGTGTGACGGGGTTACACAAGGCCGGCCTGGCATGGAGCTGTCCTTGTTCAGCCGCGATATTATTGCCATGTCAACGGCTGTTGGCTTATCGCATAATGTATATGATGCCGCTTTATGTCTGGGGGTATGTGATAAAATTGTGCCCGGTCTGGTGATGGGTGCACTTGCCTTTGGTCATTTGCCGGTGATTTTTGTTCCCGCAGGGCCGATGGAATCCGGCCTGCCCAATGCAGAAAAAGCCCAAATTCGTAAAGCCTTTGCCAGAGGCGAAATTGACCGTGCCGCCCTTTTAAAGGCGGAAAGTGCGGCCTATCATGCAGCTGGCACCTGTACTTTTTATGGCACGGCCAATTCAAATCAGATGCTGATGGAAATTATGGGTCTGCATTTGCCGGGCGCTGCTTTTGTCCATCCTCATAGTGATTTGCGCCATGCGATGACGGTAAGGGCAGTGCATCAGGCTGTGGCTATTCACCGACGCTCGGAAAATGCGCGCCCGCTTGGCCAGCTCCTGGATGAGCGATCTTTTGTAAATGCTATTATCGGCCTGCATTCCACAGGCGGGTCAACCAACCATACCTTGCACCTGCCGGCCATGGCCGCTGCTGCAGGGATTGATTTGCGCTGGGAAGATTTTGCCGATCTGTCTGACATTATCCCGCTTCTGGCACGGGTTTATCCAAATGGTTCAGCAGATGTAAATCAGTTTCATGCTGCGGGCAGTATTGGCTTTGTGATGCGCAATTTGCTAGAAGAGGGGCTGCTGGATGGCAGTGCCGCGTCTATCTATGGTGATAATCTGGCCGATTGTGCGGTAGAGCCATTTTTATCAGGAAATGATATCGCCTTTCAGCCGGCCCCGGCGCAATCTGCAGATGAAGATATTTTGCGCCCTGCCAGCTTTCCACACGCCAAAAATGGGGGGCTGAAAATGCTGTCTGGCAATCTTGGACGGGCGGTCATTAAAATTTCAGCGGTGGATGAAAGTCGGCATATCATCTCTGCCCCTGCTATTGTGTTTGAAAGTGAAGCAGGCGTGAAAGATGCCTTTGCTGCGGGCAAGCTGGATAAAGATTGTATTGTGGTGGTACGCGCGCAAGGCCCGCGCGCTTGCGGAATGCCGGAATTGCATAGCCTGACCCCGCTTCTGGCCACGCTTCAGGATAAGGGATATCATGTAGCTCTGGTTACAGATGGGCGTATGTCGGGCGCATCCGGCAGCGTGCCGGCCGCTATCCATCTATGTCCCGAAGCGCTGGCTGGCGGGGCGATTGCCCAAATAGAAGATGGCGATATCATCACGCTGGACGCAATTTCCGGCCAGTTAAGCGTGGCAGCAGATTTATCACAGCGTCCGCTGAAAACAGATTTTGATCTCGATAATAGCGGGTTCGGCCGGCCGCTACTGGCGGGTATGCGCGCCCAGGCAGGCGATGCAGAACAGGGCGGCGGGGTTACCCTGCTCGGCCATATGACAGGGAAGATATAAATGAAGATAGATAAAATTATCGCAGCAGGTCATGTGATGCCGGTGATTGTGATCGACCGGGCAGAAGATGCCGTCCCCCTTGGCAATGCCTTGCTGGAAGGCGGCATTCAAACAGCCGAGGTTACCTTGCGCACCCCGGCTGCCCTTGATGCGATAGAGGCGATGGCAAAAGCTTGCCCGGAATTACTGGTAGGGGCAGGCACGGTTATGACAGCTGATCATGCCCGTCAGGTGCGCGATGCGGGCGGCTGTTTTGCGGTTAGCCCTGGCGCAACCGATGCGCTAATAACAGGCTGTAGCGAGGCAGATTTACCGTTATTGCCAGGGGCAAGCACGGTTTCGGAAATGATGGCATTGGGCGAGAAAGGCTTTTCAATTTTAAAATTTTTCCCGGCCACCGCCGCAGGAGGGTTGCCCTTTATCAAGGCTTTGGCCAGCCCCCTTGCCCAATTTCAATTTTGCCCGACGGGCGGTATAACATTAGCCACCGCCCCGGAATGGCTGGCTCTGCCAAATATTCCTTGTCTGGGCGGCAGCTGGATAGCCCCGCAGAAGCTGATAGCTGACAGGGATTTTGACATAATTACGCAAAATGCCCATGCGGCCGCACAGCTTAAAAAAGGCTAAAAAAAGGGGTAGGGGAATTTTAAGGTAATGGCATCAGACCCAAACGCGACACTTCATAGATCCCTGCAAGATGCAGCGACCCGCCTGGCAGATGTCCGGCTTGGCGATTTAATGCGCGCACCCGATCGCCAAAAATTTATCTTTGGTTTTGAAGATTTGCAGGCAGATTGTACGCGCCAGCCCATAGATCAACAAAGCCTGTCCTTATTGCTGGAACTGGCCAAAGAGCGAGGTTTGCAAAACAGGCTGGAAGAGATGTTTTCAGGCGCTTATGTCAATCTAAGCGAAGACAGGCCGGTGGTACATTGTGATTTGCGCCATCCTGGCAGGCTGACAACAGATGAATTTAAACAGCTTTCAGCCTTTGCTGAAAATCTGCGCGAAAATCGTGATATCACCGCCATTGTTAATTTGGGGATTGGCGGTTCGGATTTGGGGCCAGCAATGGTGGTAGAGGCGCTGGCAGGATATCATGATGGGCCTGCCTGTTATTTTGTCGGCAATATTTGTCCGACCGATTTGCATGATGTGCTGGCCAAATGCGAGGCAGGCAAAACCCTGTTCATCGTCACCTCTAAAACCTTTACCACCGCAGAAACTCTGACCAATGCCGAGCTGGCAAAAGCATGGCTGGCCGAAAACGGGGTAGAGGCCAGCCAGGCAATGGTGGCTGTCACCGCCTATGGCGAACGTGCCCTGAAATGGGGCATTCTGCCTGACCATATATTTTCCTTTGCCGAAGGGGTGGGCGGGCGCTACTCGCTCTGGTCAGCGGTCGGGCTATCGGTGATGGTGGCGATAGGCGCGTCTGCATTTAGCGATATGCTGGCAGGGGCTCATGCAATGGACAGGCACGTCCGGGAAAGTGATTTTGATAAAAATATCGGGGTGATTATGGGGCTGTTGCGGGTCTGGCATCGCAGCTATCTGAACGCGACATCTTACGGGTTGATGCCCTATGATCAGCGCCTGGCCAGATTGCCGGCCTGGGCACAGCAGCTGGAAATGGAAAGCAATGGCAAACAGGTAGACCGGCATGGCCAGCCTTTATCCCGGCCAGCAGGCCCACTTATCTGGGGCGAGTCCGGCACCAACAGCCAGCACAGCTTTTTCCAGTGGCTGCATCAGGGCGTAGAGGTCGTGCCTGTTGATATTCTGGTTGCGATGCAACCGGCAGAAGGGCTGGCAGATAAAAAATGGCAGGCCAGTCATCAGATGCTGGCCATCAATGCAGTGGCACAGGCAGAAGCGCTGGCATTGGGATCTGAAAATATCAAAGAGCCACATCGCCATTTTCCGGGAAACCGGCCATCTATTTTGCTTAGTTGGGATAAAACCACCCCTTATGCATTAGGGCGCTTGCTGGCCTTGTATGAACATATTACGGTAGTGTCCGGCTTTATCTGGGATGTAAACAGCTTTGATCAATGGGGGGTTGAGCTGGGCAAGCAGATGGCAAATAGCTTGCAATCAGATGCTGATCTCGGCCAGTTTAGCCTGGCGGCCAAAGCGTTTCTGGAACGCCTGAAACAACAGTAGAATTTTAATCAGACAGGATTGGGGATAGGTCATGCTATTGGGATGTATCGGGGATGATTTTACCGGCTCTAGCGATCTGGGCAATATGCTGACCAAGGCAGGGATGTATGTGGTGCAATATTCCGGTGTGCCAGATGGCCCGGCTACCAGCGATGTTGAGGCAGGGATTGTTGCACTGAAATCGCGTTCTATTCCTGTTCAGGATGCTATCGAACAATCACTTGCCGCGCTGGCATGGTTACAAGAGCAGGGCTGCCAGCAATTCTTTTTCAAATATTGTTCTACCTTTGATTCCACCCCACAAGGTAATATTGGCCAGGTGGCACAAGCCCTGGCAGAAAAATTAGGCGCCGAGCAAATTATTTTCTGCCCGGCCTTTCCAACAACAGGCCGGTCTATCTTTCAGGGACATTTATTTGTAGGCGATCAATTGCTCTCGGAAAGCCCTTTAAAAGACCATCCTTTAAATCCGATGACAGAATCTGATTTACGCAAATGGCTGGCTTTGCAAACCGGAACAGAAATCGGCCATGTTACCTTTTCGGATGTACAAAAAGGGTCTGATCAGGTGCGCCGGAAAATGGCAGATGAAGCCGCAGCAGGTCGCCATTACATGATTGTCGATGCGATTACAGATGCAGATTTGATGGTGGTTGGCAAGGCCCTGAAATCCCAGCCTCTTGTTACTGGCGGCTCAGGCATCGCGATTGGCTTGCCACAAAATTTTTCAGAAATTGCCGATAAAGGGGATATATCGGATAGCTGGCAGGGCGAGGCAGGTAAATGTGTGGCCATTTGCGGGTCCTGTGCCGCGGCTAGCCGAGCACAAATTAGCGCACATAAGGCAGCTGGCCAGCCGGTTCTTGCTTTGGATAGCGATGCGGTCATTACCGGCGAATATGGCATATCGGATGCGCTGGATTGGGCAGAAAAAACGCTTGCAGAACATCCCGCATCTATTCCCCTTATCTATAGCTCGGCTGATCCCCAAGCGGTGCGCGCCATTCAGGAAAAATATGGCCGCGAGCTGGCAGCCGAAGCCTTTGAAAGCTTTTTCGGGGCATTGGCAAGCGCGCTTGTCAATGACCTGGCCAGCCGGCTGATTGTCGCGGGCGGCGAGACATCCGGGGCAGTGGTCGAGGCTCTCGCCTTGCCTTCGCTTGTCATAGGGCCTGAAATTGACCCTGGTGTGCCAGCCCTGCGTGGCGGTGAAAATCTTACCCTCGCGCTTAAGAGCGGTAATTTCGGGGCAGAGGATTTCTTTGTAAAAGCTGCCGCCTGTCTTGCTGGAAAGTCTGTATAGACAGCTATTAAAAAAAGCATAGAGAAAGACAAATGCCATGACAGATGCAAAACAGCGCGAACAGATTTGCCTGCTGGCTAAATCCATGTTTGATCGTGGCCTGACCGCCGGGGCAAGCGGCAATATTTCTGCCCGATGTGCAGATGGCAGCTTGCTGGTTACCCCGACAGGGGCGTGTTTTGGCCGGCTAGACCCCGGACAGCTTTCCCATATCAGCGCTGCTGGCCAGCATCTTTCAGGCGATGCACCCACAAAGGAAATGCCGCTACATAGCGCTTTTTATGAGAGCCGCCAGAATACCGGTGCGGTCGTGCATTTACATTCCACCCATTCGGTAGCGCTGTCGATGATAACGCCTGCAGAAGAAGACACACCCTTTCTGCCGCCGCTTACCGCCTATTCTGTCATGCGGCTGGGTAAGGTCGAATTGCTGCCCTATTTCCGGCCAGGCGATCCGGCAATGGGGGATGCGGTGCGCTCGCTGGCTGGCAAGCGTTCAGCTGTCATGCTGGCCAGCCATGGCCCGGTGGTTGCCGGGCTGGAATTGGAAGCTGCGGTTTATGCTATTGAAGAGCTGGAAGAGACAGCCAAATTATGCTTATTGCTCAGGGGTATGTCTCCGACTATGCTGAGCGATGCACAAATCAGAGACCTTGCCACCCATTATAAAATCGAATGGGACTAGTACGCCTCTGGTGCTTGGGAAGAATAATTCTTCTGGAAAAATAATTCCTCGGGGAAAATATTTATGGAAAAAATGATTTCGGTGCAGAGGCTGTCAAAGATATATGCCTCAGGCAATATCGCCCTTTGCGAGGTTGATCTGGAAATCAAAAAGGGCGAGATACTTGCCTTGCTTGGGCCAAATGGTGCGGGCAAAACAACGCTGATTTCGATGATTTGCGGGCTGGTAAATCCAACCGCAGGGCGGGTTATCATTGACGGGTTTGATATCCAGAGCGATTATCGCGCCGCACGAAAGCTGGTCGGTCTTGTTCCGCAAGAGGTCGCCCTCGAGCCATTTGAAAAAGTGATCAATACCGTGCAGTTTTCGCGCGGGCTTTTTGGCTTTCCCCCGAACAAGTCTGTTATTGAAAATGTGCTGAAAAAATTATCCTTATGGGATAAGCGCAACACCCCTATCAAGGAATTATCCGGCGGCATGAAAAGGCGGGTATTGATCGCCAAGGCTCTTAGCCATGAGCCGCGTGTGCTGTTTCTGGACGAGCCGACCGCAGGGGTGGATGTCGAGCTACGCAAGGATATGTGGCGGATTGTAGAAGAGCTGAAAGCCGATGGGGTAACCATTGTTCTGACCACCCATTATATTGAAGAGGCCGAAGCGCTGGCCGACCGGGTAGGCGTGATTTCTGCAGGACGTATATTGCTGGTTGAAAACAAGGATCAGCTGATGCATCAGATGGGCACAAAAGAGCTGACAATTTATTTGCAACAGCCTGTTGATAAACTGCCCGATGCGCTTAAAAAATACGATTTACGCCTGTCCGAAGATAACCATAGCGTTATTTATAGCTATGATACCAAAGCCGACCGCACGGGCATTACCGGCCTGTTGTCGGATTTATCTGCTGCCGGGCTATCACTGCGCGATTTACAAACCTCACAAAGCTCTCTGGAAGATATCTTTGTCGATTTGGTAAAGGATTAATGCGATGAATATGCACGCGATAAGAGCGATTTATTTATTTGAAATGTCGCGTACCTTTCGAAC
>Ga0181590_10002157_pt1 | contig 16578 bp, 18 predicted proteins | sample 071ome_34_FD_132446 | JGI IMG/M metagenome (GOLD analysis project Ga0181590, IMG submission 132446) | Coastal salt marsh microbial communities from the Groves Creek Marsh, Skidaway Island, Georgia - 071411BT metaG (megahit assembly) | ecosystem: Environmental > Aquatic > Marine > Intertidal...
AATAGTCACAGGTTGTGCTGATTCAATATGGGCATTTTGTTATTGGAAACGGAATACCTATTATGACTTCTAAATTGTGTGTGGCTGGATGTAGTTTCAGTGATTATACCAAAGTTGACAAAGTGTATGGCGAATATCTTGCTGAAAAACTAGGATATGATTATGTCCATGAAGCAGCCGGATGTGGATCTAATTGGCGTATATGGAGAAGAGTGTATCAATTGATAAGAGATAATGTTATCACTTCAAACGATTTGCTGATCATCCAATACACCATCACAGAAAGACAAGAATTTTACAGCAGATTTAGAATTGATCACTCGGTTGATAAAAAACAAAATATGAGAGAGCCTTTTGGAGATGGTGATATCATTAGATACAAAATGGACAGTTATACTTGGCAAAAAACTCCACAAGATAAAAAGTTTTTAGAAATGTATCAGCAAAATCATGTTGATTTAGACTTTGCTGAACTACAATTTGAATGCTTTCACTCCATGTTTCAGAGTTATTTGAAATCAAACAATATCAACACAATATTTTTCAAAAGCAGTTATAGATCTACTCTTGATCTACTGCCAGAGTTTGAGCAAAAATCTTTTTTTAAAAATGATTGTTCAGCACCACCCAACAATCTAGCAGATAACGATCATACTCACATGAATGACCTAGGTCATCGCAGACTTGCTGAACATTTACATAACCATTTAGCAAAGATAGGAATAGCATGAAGTTCGGAGCAGTAGGTTGTAGTCACACCAGCAAGAGTTATGGCGACAGTTGGCCTATACATCTCGGAAACATGATGAATGGTCAGCCATTGATTGCTAGTAGCAGTGGTGCCGGCAACTCTATGTTTATCGAAAAAGTTAGAAAATTGTGTGACCATGACATATCTCTAATGGTGGTTCAAATTACAGAACCCACAAGAGTCACTACAGGCATGGCACAGTTTGAGAAAAAATCTCACACCAGTGATTACAATGATGAATTCAATGATGGTGGACACTTTGATGGAGTAGGATATTACACATGGAACAGTTTTGCTAATGAACCTTTGTTTGCTAGATTAGGATACACAACTAAAATAGATGAATTCTGGAGGAAAGAAGTGATGACCAGTGACTGGTGTTATTACAACACAGTTCATGCTATGTTGGCCATTGAAACCATATGTCAAAAAAAGGGTGTTCCTGTGATATTTTTTAGTTGGTTTCTGCCATTTGATGAAATAATTCCTAAACAGTATGATTGGATCGACAAACAGTTCAACTTGGTCAAAGATTGTGCTTTGAATTTTCTAAAACTTCATGATATTAAATCGTTGCCGGACAATCATTATGGCTCAGAAGCTCATAGTTTCCTTGTAAAACAATGGTTATATAGACAAATTCAAAATTTTGTGTTATAATATAGCATGTACGATGTAATTTTTATCAGTTACAACGAACCGTCAGCTGAATCAGCTTGGCAAAAACTATTATCAAGATGTCCTATGGCAAAAAGAGTCCATGGAGTCAAAGGCATTCATCATGCTCACGTGGCTGGAGCCAAACTAGCATTTACTAAAATGGTTTGGTTTGTTGATGCTGATGCTGATGTGTTGGATTCTTTTGATTTTACCTACAAAGTAGATCAGTGGAACCAAGAAACTGTTCATGTGTGGCGTTCGCAGAATCCAATCAACGAGTTGATCTATGGATATGGCGGCATCAAACTGTTTCCTAGACATCTCACTGTGAACATGGATACATCAAAACCTGACATGACCACTTCACTGTCTAAAAATTTTAAAGCAATGAAAGAAATCAGTTGTATCACTGCTTTCAATGTTGATCCTTTTAACACATTTAAATCTGCTTTCAGAGAATGCTGTAAACTGGCATCCAAAGTGATCGATAGACAGAAAGACACAGAAACAGAACACAGATTAAATGTGTGGTGTAGTCAAGGCAAAGACAAGCCATATGGCGAATATGCTATTGCTGGAGCCAAAGCAGGAAGAGATTATGGATATGCCAACAAAGGAGATATCACAGCACTGTACAAAATAAATGACTATGAATGGCTGAAAGAAAAATTCAATGAAATTTGATCAAATACTAGATAGAATAGAACTGTTACATACCTCAGATTCGTCAATCACTGATCTAAGGAGAGCATGTATAGATCATGATGTCAACAGTGTGTTCAGACTATTGGAAAAACTTTCAGGATCGCAAATTGTCAGTGCTTTGAAACATGTGTGGAACAGTGATAATTTTAACAGCGATTGTTTGAGCAGAGGACAAATCAAAAGCAAGATGTGGTTAGTGGATCAATTGAAGTCTTTAGATGTTGATTTAGGCACTGTGTTTATGTGTGGTGGATGGTATGCCACTCTGGCTGTGATGCTGTTTGAAAACAACATAAAACTTGACAAAATCAGAAGTTTTGATATTGACGAATCTTGTTGGTCTATTGCTGAGTTGTTTAATAAACCATGGGTAATGAAAGATTGGCAGTTCAAAGCATGTACACAAAATATTCATGACATCAACTATGAATCACACACATACAGTGTGACTAGATCAGACGGTTCTGTGTGTGAACTCACAGATACTCCAAACACAATAATCAATACCAGCACGGAACACATTGAAAATTTTAATGTATGGTACGACAAAATTCCATCTGACAAACTGCTGGTGCTTCAAAACAACAACTGGCAACAGGGCAATGGACACATCAACTGTGTAGACAGCATCGAACAGTTTGGAGATATCACTCCAATGAACACAGTATTATTTGCCGGATCACTAGCATTAGAAAAATACACAAGGTTTATGAGAATTGGATACAAGTAAATTGACATTGAGAGAACTACAACAGGAGTCTGCCAGAGCACTGAGTGTGATGTCTGCCAGCAATAAAAATATATCCAAATTCAACAATTCTGCTCATCACAATTCACACAATTGGTACAAAGCAGTAATTGATTGGTATGTACAACAGTATGGTGATTTACCCAGCAGATGTGGCCCTGGCCAACAAGTGAAATTAATTGATGTATAAACTAGAAGATATCAGACAAGTTCATCTAGAAGTAACACAAAAATGTCAAGCGGCTTGTCCTATGTGTGATAGAAATCAAAATGGCGGCGATCTCAATCCTCATATTGATCTTTCTGAATTGACCTTAGAAGACTGTGAAAATATTCTCTCCAAAATTTATCCAGCAGTTGGATTCTATGTACATGTGTGGCAATTTAGGTGATGCCATTGTGGCAGAAGACACATTGGAAATCTTTGAACTATTTAGATATCAAAATCCCAACATTCATCTATCTTTGAATACAAATGCCGGTGCTAGAGATCATGTATGGTGGCAATCATTGGCAAAAGTAATTGGCAAAAACGGCCATGTGATATTTTCAGTGGATGGTCTAGAAGACACTAATCATTTGTACAGACAAAATGTACAGTGGGCCAAAGTGGAACAGGCAATGGATTCATATATCAGCGGTGGAGGCAGAGCTCGTTGGGATTTCTTGATATTTGAACACAATCAACATCAGGTTGAGCAGGCAGAAAAAATAGCCAAACAGAAAGGTTTTGAAAAATTTGTAGCCAAAAAGACCGGAAGATTTGTAACAACAACTTCTGATGCCAAACAATCTCATCAAGCAAAAAATAGAAAAGGCGAAGATACCACAGAATTAAAGAAACCTGATGAGCAGTATCAAAATGCCGCTCTAAAAAAACAAAAGTCTATTGTAGACAAGTATGGGTCAATGGATGCTTACTATGATGCTGTGCCTATTCGTTGTAAAGTCGCTGAATCAAAATCAATTTATGTATCAGCAGAAGGCTTAGTCCTTCCTTGTTGCTGGACATCTGGGCGTATGTATAAATGGTGGCACAAAGATCCTCGTGTTGAACAGATATGGCAACACATCGATGCTGTGGGAGGAAAATCTGTTCTCGACGGCAGACAAGGACTGGAAAATGTTTTCGACAGTGGAATATTTGATTCTATTCAATCAAGTTGGAATAAATCATCTTGTCAAAATGGCAAGTTAAAAGTGTGTTCTATGAAATGTGGAGTCGAATGGGATCCTTACACGGAGCAATTCAAATAAGTTATAATATGAAAGTTTTCAAAAAACCATTCAATCATTTAGTGATAGAAAACTATATGCCGCCTTATGATTTTAACCAATGTAAACAAAGCATAAGATTCGAAGATATTAAAAAATATTGTGATAATCCTCAAGTACACGAACATGAAAACAGTTTACACGGCAATTATTCAATGCCTGTAGATGAAACTGATCAAACAACATGGCTGTTTGATTATTTTGCCAACGATCAAACCTTTGATATGATCACACAAAATCTTTACGGACAGACACTTCCAGCTGATCATTGTTACATTAATCTACACTGGGACAGTGCTGATACCAGTCTCGGTGGTCACAATGATCAAAAAAAATACAGATGGCTTGTGACTGGTCAATTATATGTTGAAGGATCAGCGTCGGACGGAGTAATTCTTCAGGATCATGCCCTCAATGCAATCACACAAGTACCATTAAAACCTAATTTGTTTTATGCAATGGCTACATCTATGTATTCATGGCATCATGTTAAAAATATATCTCAAGACAAAGTCAGTATTTTGGTAAGATTTGGCAAAAAACAGATCAACACAGTAACAAATCCGGATTCAACAAAATCATATGCTATCATTATTCAAAACAGTGGTCATTATGATGGTCATTATTCTAAACTGGGCATGAGAATGGCAAACATCACTGAAGCATGGTTATCTAATCAAGGTTATGCTAATATTCATATGTCTGAATGGAAAAATGAGACAAGTTTAAATGCTCTACGTGAATATTGTAAAAAATATTATGACAAAATTATCGAAGTCCCCAGCGGATATATGTCAGAAAAAGATCTTTTGAATCAACCGATAGAAAAACAAGACATAGAATTCATCACTAGCCAAAATATTAACAGTATGGCTGATATTATTTTTAATAGAAAAAAATATAACAACACAAGATTTAGAGCAGGAGAAACCATATTGTCTAGTTTCAATCCCCTTAATAATTTTACAAATACAAAAGAAGTAGTTTTAAAATGAACAGTGTTGATACTGATAAAAATTTTATAGAAAATCTATCACAAGCAATGAATGTGTTAAATGATATGAATTTATCTTGTGAAACGTTTTGTTTGGCTCCTTACTTAGATTTAGATTTAGATCAAAATGGAAAATGTATGAGTTGTCATCATGGAAAAAATGCCATGGGTGAATGGAAAGGAAAAATGATATCTAATGAATTTAATAATAAAAATTTCCAGGAGTTGAGACAACACCAAGCAGATGGCATGCCACATTCAAATTGTGCCAAATGCTATGAAGTAGAATCTAAACAATCTCGATCATTGAGACAAAGATGGTTGTCAGACACATACAAACAGTACGGCAAAGCAGGTTTTAGGAATTTAGTACAAACACTCAAACAAAACATGCCATTTGCTGATACAAAAAACATCCAACGAGCAGAAGTTCGTGCTCTATCATTGTGTAATCTTAGATGTATGCACTGTGATGCTAGATCATCTAGTCAATGGATGAATTGGCAAACTGATCCTAATATTTTTGATGCTTCTAAACAATCAGGTATTTGGCTGCCTAAAGACAGTACACACAAAAACATAACCCAGTATTTTAATCATCACAATGCTCCTTCCAAATATCCTTTGGAAACACTTGACGTCTTATCTCACACAAAAATTTTACAGTTCAGTGGCGGAGAACCTTTATTAGATCCAACACACAAAAATTGGTTAAAATATTTTATTCATCAATCTAAATCATCTCACAGCATGTCTTTAGATTACAACAGTAATCTAAATATAGATAATTTAGAAGAATACTTTGAATATTGGCAACAATTCGAACATATTCGATTGAGAGTTAGTTTAGATAGTCCGCCGTCTACATACAAATATTTTAGGAGAAACGGGAATTTTGAAATTGTACAGAAAAACATTAATGCTTTGAAAAAACAATTTGAGTCAAAAATAATCTCAGGAAATCTTCTTGGTACAATTACTTTTAATTTTTTCTCTGCTCTTAGATGGAAAGAGGTCACTGAATGGTATTGTAACAATAACATTGAGTTTCATTCGAGTTTGGTAGTAGGTGGACCTGTTGATGCTTCATATTTGCCGGATTCCATGAAACAAACCGTTATAAATGATATGGAATGGTGTATTGAAAATATCTCTAAAAATCATTCAGATTATCAATATATTACACAGTACCTTTATCACACTCAAGATTGTGTGAATTATATCAAAAATTCTAACAATGTTGGTGATAGACTAACCAAAGATTGTTTGACTTATTTTTTGATGCATGACACTCACACAGATCTTAACACAAAAGATTTTTTTCCTGAACTAGAAGCCATGTTGGAGAATTATTAATGAACTGGCATGATTTTATAAAACCAACTAGGCAAGGAGTTGAAGTTTCTTTGACCACACACTGTAACGCTAATTGTCCTTTGTGTGCTAGAACTGATCCGAACACAGGATTGAAAAAAACATCACTGCCACTGCTCCACATATCATTTGATGTGTATAAAAATTTTGTAGATCAAATCACGCCCAACTCGGAAGACAGTATTTTGCTGTGTGGTGACTACGGAGATCCAATGATGCATCCTCAGATAGAAGACATTATTGATTATACCATATCCAAATACCACAGTTATGTGGCCATGGATACCAATGGAGGAGTAAGAAATCCAGATTTTTATCAAAGAATAGCAGAAAAATGGAAGGAAAAAGTCTACATAAATTTTTCCATCGATGGATCCAACAGAGCAACCAATGAACAGTACAGAGTGGATGTTGATTTTGATAGAGCAATAGAAAATCTAAAAACTTTTGCCAAATTTAATCCTTGGAGTTGCACGTGGCAGATGTTATTATTTACATACAACTATCATCAAGTTGATCAAGTGGCTGAATTTTGCCAACAGCACAAGATCTTTTTTGATTTCAAAATGAATGAAAGAACGTGGAAATTTAAAAAAATTGAAGACCAAACAGTCAAAGATTTTGTAATGAAAAAACAGGAGGAGTACAAACACTTACAGCCAAATGCCAATTAAATGTAAAACAAAAAAATTACTAGTGAATTGGGACAACACTCTGTGGCCTTGTTGTTGGGTGTGTACACAGAAAGATATGAGCAGTTATATTAAAAATTTACCAAAGGATTGGAACAGTTTAGAGCATCACACTGTGGATGAAATTTTGTCACATGATGCTTACACCAAACATTTCAATGACGAACATTGGAATGACAATGACAAAGTTGATGAAATATGTAAAATGGAGTGTGATCATGACAGATAAATTGCCTTCCAACACATTTTGTATACTGCCTTGGATGCATCTTTCTACTCGTCCTGATGGCTCTATGAGAGTGTGTTGTACAGCAAACGCTTCTTCGGTTGGACCAACCAATGACAAAAAACATGGTGGTCAAGTAGGAATACTCAAAGACGAAGAAGGAAGACCAAATAACCTAAATGTAAGTGATTTTCTTTCATCATGGAATTCTACATACATGAAAAATGTTCGTAGACAAATGATGAATGGCGAACAACCGCCTTCTTGTTTGAAGTGTTTCAAAGAAGAATCTGCTGGACACATGTCCAAAAGACAGTGGGAAACCAACTATTGGTTAGAGAATGGTGCTGATCTCGATCAATTGATAGCAGACACTACACCAGAAGGTGAAGTTCCTCCAAGACTAGAATACATTGATCTAAGATTTGGTACCAAGTGCCAGTTGGCATGTGTGATGTGTTCACCACATGATTCTTCTGGATGGATCAAAGATTGGAAAGCAATCTTTCCTAAAGTTCAAAACACAGAACTCAAAGAAATCATGCAGTGGGAAAACAAAGGATCAACAAATGGCTCATCATACAATTGGCACAAGAACAACCCTGTATTCTGGAAACAGTTTTATGATCAAATTCCACACATGAAACAAGTATACTTTGCCGGAGGCGAAAGTTTGATCATTGAAGAACACTATGAGATACTGGAAGAAATAATCAGACAAGGACACAATGATAGAATTGAACTGAGATACAATTCAAACGGTGTTGAATGGCGTGATGATTTATTTGAACTGTGGAGCAAGTTTAGAAAAGTGAGATTTCATTATTCTGTAGATTCAATTGGTACAATGAATGAATACATTCGTTATCCATCTAAGTGGAAAAGAACAGAAGAAGTGTTTCACATACTGGACAAAGAAACCACAGACAATGTTGAAGTCACTGTGGCATGTGCTGTTCAATTGTTGAATATCTATTACATACCAGACTTTATCCAATGGAAACTAGAACAAGGATTTCAAAAAATCAACATGTGGCCATTTGGAGCGGGTGGTGTGAACTATCATTTTGTGTATTGGCCAGCACATCTTAATGTCAAAGTATTGCCTGATTGGTTCAAACAAAAATGCAGAGAAAAATACGAAGCATGGTATCCGTGGTGGGAAAAAAATTGGCAAAAAGGTATTCCTACATGGCACCAAGGCAAAGTTGATTACGATCAATGGCGAGATGCCAACTATGGAATCAAAAGACTAGAAGGCATGCTGTCATTCATGGAATCGGAAGATTGGAGTCAGAGACTGCCTCAAACCAAAGAATTTTTGAGTTTGAATGATGCAAATCGTGGCAATTCTTTTGCTGAAACTTTTCCTGACATGAGAGACATATTCAATGGCATCTAAAATTCCAAACACAGTTTGTTCAGCACCATGGAGCCATTTTGCTATCGGTTCGCATGCTGACGGTCACATAATCACTCCTTGCTGTAGATTTAATGTGAAAGATCAACAGTACATGTCACCTAAATTTGATCCTGCTGAAAAGGTAGTCAGCAGACAAGGATACTTTGAAAACATCAGACAAAGAATGCTGTCTGGAGAAAAACTGCCTGAGTGTAGCAAGTGTTGGTCACAAGAAAAACACAATAATTTCTCTATGAGACATCAAATGCTCAAAAGAATGGACCAATCAGATATTGAGTCTTTGGAAACCACAACCAATCCATTTGAGTTGAGATACATTGAAATAATGTTTACTAACTTATGTAATCTTTCGTGTAGAATGTGTGATGTCACACAGACCAGCAAATGGGCCAACCTTTACAACAGTGCTTTTGCTCCACGTGGCATCACAGATGAATATGTGATGTCTAATAATTTTTTAGATGACAAAGGTCTTGCTCACACCAAACCAATTCCGTTTGATTGGACCATGTTGAACAGCATTGACCTCAGCACACTAACCTGTGTCAAAATACTAGGCGGTGAACCAATGATGAGTCCTGAACATCTTGAATTCTTGACCAAACTGATGAGCATGAGCAAAGACCCCAGTCAAATCGAACTCATTTATCATACCAATGGCACCAAACGCCCACCACAAAAAGTGATTGATTATTGGCGACAGATGAAAACCATTGAATTGGTGTTTTCTATAGATGGCCATGGAGACACAAATGAATATCAAAGAATTGGCAGTGATTGGAACACCATTGTAGACAACATCAAATGGTATGCTGATCTTGGCATTGATTTTGAATATAGAATTCATTCTGTGCTGAGTGTGTTAAACATATGGAATTTTGAACAATTATGTGAATGGGCAGAAACTGATTTTAAACAAATCACAAACTTCCCCAAAGATATTCCTGGAGTGTTTCATCCAGACGAAAAAGTCATCACCATTGACTTTGTACAAAGACCGCCTTATCTTGATCTCAGTGTGATGCCTGACTCACTCAAACAAACTTGTGTGGATTTAATTCAGCAATCCACACACATGACACCTGAAACTGTTCAATCTATACTTGATCATTTGAAATCAAACAGTTATAATAAAGACTATTGGAAGGAATTTTGGCAAAAAATGACAGCAATTGACAATCACACCAAGCAAAACCTATTTGATGTAGCACCACAGTTAAAGGAACACATACTATGACCATATCAACATACACAGAATTTCAACCTCTCAAAGAAGTTCTAGTAGGCTCTGCTTTTGATCAAAACAACTTCGAACATCTAGAAGATGTTGAATCCAGAGATGTATTCAAAAGAATCTTTGAAGAAACCAACGAAGATCTAGAAACACTGTGTGATATATTCAAACAAGCAGGAGTTGTTGTTCACAGACCAAAATCAGTGTTCAAGTTCTCTGAGCATGAATCCATCAGCACTCCTTGGATGAAGTCATATTTTCCTAATCATCCGTTGATGCCACGTGACATCATGGGAGTGTATGGTTCCACTGTGATCGAACAATTCACAGGCGATGCTGGAAGATTTTTTGAGAATCTTGCTTATCAGCATGTGAGCAGATCATTGTATGACAGAGGAATGAATTGGCTTTCAATGCCAATGCCGTATGTGACTACAGACAAAATTCCATACAATCAAATGAACAATTCACAACTGTTCTATCATGCCGCTAACATAGTTAAATGTGGTAAAGATTTATTTTTTAGTCAGCCTGGTGATGTTGACACAGTCAAAGGCAAAGGTACATCAGCAGGACTTGACTGGATGAAGAAACAGTTGGGCAATGAATTTAGATTCAATGAAATATACACAGGCGGTCATGCTGATGGCAAAGTTGCTCTGTTGAAACCTGGCGTTGTGATGACATGGAAAAAAAGATGGATGCCTGACAAATTAAAAAATTGGGATATCATTGAAGTTGAGTCTGAAAAAGAATTACCAGATGAGTTTCAAGCCATTCAAAAACAAAGATACTATAAAGAATTTATTCAAGAGTGGTTTTCACACTGGATTGGCTGTGTAGAAGAAACTGTGTTTGATGTCAATGTGTTTTCAATTGATGAAAGCACTGTGATTTGTACCGGCACCAACAAAGAAGCATTTTCTAAAATGGAAAAACATGGCATCACTCCTATCTATTGGAAATTTAGACACCAATATTTTTGGGATGGTGGTATTCATTGTGTCACACAAGATCTTGTAAGACAAGGCGGACAAGAGGATTACTTTGTATAAAACCTACACTGAAAAACTGTTACATGATATACCTCATGAGGATGGACAAATCTATAATCCAAAGCCTCATTGTATTGCTCCGTTCAAAAGCATAACCATTGACCCAACTGGTGAAGTATTTCCTGATGCTGTGTATCAAACACCTGTGGGCAATCTGAGAACACAGTCACTCAAAGAAATATGGTACAGTGACCAATGGACACAACTGAGACAGGATCATATCAATCTCAATCAAAATCCTGGTTGTGCTTACTGTCACAAAAAAGAACAATTGATCGGCCACAGCAGAAGAAGATTCTTTGATACATTTTTTATGTACAGAATTCCTAAATCTCAACTTGAACCAGTCACGGATTCAACTGGACACAATCTCAGTCTAAGACCAAAAGTAAATGATTTTGAACATCCTGACTTTTTGTATCTTGATATCAACACTTCAAACAAATGTAATCTCAAATGTATTCATTGTAGAGGTGCTGTCAGTACAGGATGGATACCAGATGAAAAAAAGTTACAGAACAGTGATATTGCTGATCTAAGAAGTCCTCGATTTGGTGCGTACTCTATGGATGAATCAGTGATTGATAAAATTTTTGAATATCCTGAATATTTTAGAAATCTTAGATATGTGGCGTTCAGAGGAGGCGAACCAACCTACGAACAAAAAAACAAATTGATACTTAAAAAACTAATTGAACTGGGATGGAACAAACAGATCACCATTGACATATCAACCAATGCCACAGTGAGTGATGACGAGTTTTTTGATTTGTTGAATCAATTCGAAAGCACCATGTTGTACATCAGCATTGAAGGGGTAGGTCCTTTGTATTCATATTGTAGAGGAGGCAAGCAATATGATATCAGTGATCTAGACAACATGATTATGAAATACTCTCAGTTACAAAATTGTGAAATATGTATCACATTCACAGCAATGAGCAGTAATGTGTTCAATATTGGTCCCACATGGAATTGGATGCAACAGTACAGCGATTACTGTAATTTTTCATTCACAAACACAGTCAGTCAGCCGGCCTATCTCAGTTTTGCTGTGTTAAACAATAGTATGAGAGAAAAAGCATATGAAATGATCAAAGATATTGATGAAGTAATTCCATGGCCTGGCAGAGAAATTGGTAGAACCTATGAACCAGGATTAAATCGTTTGAGAGAAAAATTACAAGAACCCCAAAGCAATGATTGGGCCACACATTGGGCAGAATTCAAAAGGTACACTAACACACTGGATCAAATAAGAAATACAAACTTTTTAGATGTAGAGCCTATGTTTAAGGAGTATTGGCATGAGTGATAAATTTAAAAAACTGTATGGAAAATATCTTGGCACCACAGGAAATTCAATTCCAAACAATGATTATTGGTACCATCTTCAAAATCTAGTTGAACAGCAAGGTTGGTTCAATCAAGATTACAATGTCCAAGGAGAATTTTTAGATTTTTGGCCTCAGTGGATTGCTAGTTCAAAATCCAACAAAGTGGAAGGTTTAGATCGATTTCCTTTTAGATATATTTCGCTAGGTACAACACAAACACTTGATTGGTTCCACTACGAGTGTGCTAGGAACGGATGGAGAATGAGATTACTGAGAGGCGAATATCCATACAACAGAGACGTTCATGATTTTGATTGGGATTGGTTCATAGAAGATCCAAATGATTTGTTGCCTGGAGATGCTGTGATAATGAGCGTGCCGTTTTCAGGATCTGGCCACATACATCCAATGTTTTATGACATACTTAAAAAGTGTGACACATTAAACATACCAGTGATGTTGGATTGTGCTTGGTTTGGAACCTGCTATGATTTAGAATGGACAGTGGATTTTAACTGTGTTAAGATCGTTGCTTTTTCAACAACAAAGTCACTAGGTTGCGGTCAATGGAGATCTGGTGTATGTTTTACCAAATGGAAGTATGGTCCGTTGTATGTCCAAACTGATTGGCACCATGGAATTCATATGAACACATTCATTGGTCTAGAACTGATGAAACAGTTTGGACCTGACACAGCACCTGACAAGTACAAATCTTTTCAGCATGAAATATGTGAATATTTTGGATTGATACCAACCAACACAGTTCATATTGCTGTTGGCAAAAGACCAGATTGGAATTATTTCAGCAGAGACAACAGTTATAACAGAGTAAACATAGCAAAGCCAGTAAATGATTTGTTCAAAAAAAAGTTTCATAAAAACATAGAGGACATGATTAATGGCAAATCTTAGTTACATTGACTGTTGTAAAACATACGAAGCAGACATCATCAATCACTTTGAAAAAGCCAAAGTGGTAAAAAAGTTTTTTACAGATGACGAAATAGAACAGTTGAGATTGTATCAGTTTCAAAATGCTCACAGATGTAAGTTTCAAACCACAAGTTCTAACATACAACCAATTGTTGATATCACAGACATGTTTACAAATCTAAAATGGCTGACTCCCAAGTTTGAAGAACTGTTTGGCAAGGATTCTTTTTCTAGTGAACACAGTGGTAATTTTTACATCACAGCACAGCCTCATGACGCTCATGTTGACTTGCCCACAGAAGATGAAGAACAAAACAGATGGTTTGACAATTTAATTCCATGGAAAAGTGTCATAGTTCCTTTGTTTCTCACTCACGACACAGCGGCCTGGACAGTTTTTTTTGATCAAAGAAGAATTGGATACTCAGTGACTTTTGACAGAGACTTTACAGCCAAACAAGAACATTCAGGATATCGTATTGCCAGAGACTACGAAGGATTCATTGACCAGAAAGGTAATCCATGCGACACAGAAAAAGATCACAAAGATTGGACAGAAGCCAAATATCCACACATCACACAAAATAATTTTAGAGGACTGTCTGAAGAAACCATTCTTGAACACATCACCGGTGATCTTTTTGTGTTTGATGCTTGTCAAATACATGCCAGTGTGTTGTATGATCAACAACCCACTCACTGGATCAAAAATGGAATCAACATTCAGTTCTATAGGCAACATCATGGATAGACAAGATTTTATAAACTTTAAAGAACAGTTTCTTGATTGGACAAAATCGGTAATAGAAGAAAAACAACCCAATGGATTTCCGATTTGTCCTTATGCCAGACAAGCAAGACTCAACAACGAAATACAATTCATTGATGCCAGAGAAAACATTGATAGATGTCACACAAACATCAATCTCAAAAAGTATATGATTGCTATATGCTGGCTAGGAGATGAACCGATATACACATCAAAATACATTGATACCAAACTAGATGAGTTTAATAATGATCCTAAACACAAAAACCTATTGTTTTTTATCAGCACACCACACACAGGTGCTTTTGCTAAAAATTTTACCAACTGTGTGTTTGTACAGATCAAAAGCGATATTATGAGCCGTAGAGAGTATCTTAAAACAACAAAATACTATGAAAATTGGACTCCTGAGTACTACAAGTACATTACAGGAGAATCCAAGTAAAAGGGTGCTGTATGACGCTTAAACCATGGTTAAAACAGCACTTTACACAAAGGATATACTGTGATATCTAAAACTTTTTGTGTGTTGCCTTTCATGCACATTGCTACCAATGCAAGTGGTAATTTTAGAGTGTGCTGTAACTCAACTCCTGGTAAAAACCAGATTTTAGATAGTGATGGCAACTCCATGCATTTGGCCAAACACAACATAGAAGATGTTTGGCACAGTGAATTCTATCAAAGTCTGAGACAGCAGTTCATCGATGGAGAAAGACCAACCATGTGTCAGAGATGTTTTTCAGAAGAAGATGCTGGAGTAAAATCATCACGTCAAAGTTTTAACGAAGGATGGTATAAAACTGATATAGAAATATCATCTAACCCGTCAAGCATGGATGTGAGATATATCGATCTAAGACTAGGCAATTTGTGTAATTTAAAATGTAGAATGTGTAATCCGTATGCCAGTTCACAATGGATCAAGGAATGGAATGATGTAATTGAAACAGCAGAACTTGTGCCAAATGAAAAACTAGATCAATCTGAATTGGACCGACTGTCAAATATGACATGGTTCGAAAACGATAAGGTTTGGCAAAACATTTCTAAGATTGCTGATTCAATAGAAGAAATTTATCTCACAGGCGGTGAACCAACTCTAGCCATCAAGCAGTATGATTTATTTGAATACTTGATAAAAAATAATTTAAGCAAAAATATAAGATTGAAATACAATACCAACTTGACCAACATACCAAATGAAATGATTTCTTACTGGAAAAATTTCAAACAGATCAAAATAAATGCTTCAATTGATGCTGTAGGACAATTGGACAGATATGTAAGGTATCCTTCATCTTGGCACAAAATTGAGGAAAACTTTTCTAGACTGGCCGAAATGTCAAACATTAGGTTACAAATACATTCTACAATACAAACTTACAATGTTTTAGAACTACACAAAATCTATGAGTGGTGTGACTCAATTATGTTTGATGATGTATATCTAAACATACTGAATCATCCAAAATGTTTGAACATCAAAACACTGCCATTGAATATTAAAAATGAAGTAGCAAAAAGACTAGACCCTTACAAAAACAGATCAAAGGTCAAACAAATGATCGATTATATGATGAGTGAAGATTGGTACACCAAGTATTGGGAAGAATTTATAGCATACACCAATGCCCTTGACAAAAGCAGAAACGAAAATATACTTGAACTAGTACCAGAATTCAAAGACTATTGGCATGAGTGATTTAAAAACATCAGAATACGATTTTTCAGCAATACCATTTGATGACATAGTCAGTGTGGGACAAAGAACTCTGCTGTACAGAGATATTTTCTCTGTGAGTTGGTTGCTGGGTCGCTTCTGTAACTACAGATGTTCTTACTGCTGGCCATATGCTAGATCAAATACCAAAGACCACAGACCAACAGAATTATGTCTTAAAACCATTGATGAAATCAAAAGACAGGCTCGCGAAAGATCTTTCAATTCATTTCACTTTTCGTTGAGTGGAGGTGAACCCACATTCCATCCTGGATACTTGGACATAATGAAACATCTAGCCAATGATGTTCCAAACACAAATTACACTTCAGTACACATGACATCAAACTGTTCTCGTAAAATGGATTGGTTTGAAACCTATGTTGATCATGCTTCCAAGTTTCACAGAGCATCAATCACAGCCAGTCTACATGTGGAGCATGTAAACACAACACAAAAAATGCAGGAATTTGCTGACAAGTTGATATTCTGTCAAGAACATGATGTACAGGTCACAATCAATATGGTAATGGTTCCGGAAGCATTCGATCAATACTATGATAATGCTTTGTTTTTCCACAATCAAGGAATCAATGTCACACTAAAACCACAGAGCGATCCCACAGCATCACGAATAGTTAACGGTTACACAGAAGACATGAAACAAAAATTATAC
>Ga0181590_10002185_pt1 | contig 16512 bp, 16 predicted proteins | sample 071ome_34_FD_132446 | JGI IMG/M metagenome (GOLD analysis project Ga0181590, IMG submission 132446) | Coastal salt marsh microbial communities from the Groves Creek Marsh, Skidaway Island, Georgia - 071411BT metaG (megahit assembly) | ecosystem: Environmental > Aquatic > Marine > Intertidal...
TCCTTTATTTTTTAGCTCTATTGTATAAAGGGTGTCAAATGAAAATCCATTTATTTTTTTCTCAAAACGTTATTTTTTATGTTTTAAAGGATAGGCACACATATCAAATAAGGGGCAATCATTACACTTTGGTTGCTTTGCTGTGCAATGATAACGTCCAAAAAATATAAGTTGATGATGAAGTTTTGTCCAATTTTTTTTGGGAAATTTTTTCATTAATTTTTGTTCAACAACAAGTACTGAATCATTTTTTCTAGCGAGTCTTAATCGTTTCGAGACACGTTCAACATGCGTATCCACTGCAAGTGCAGGGATATCAAATGCATTGCTTAAAACAACATTTGCTGTTTTTCTACCAACACCTGGTAATGCTTCAAGAGATGTTCTATCATTTGGAACAATACCATCATATAGGGTCATGAGTTGTTGAGATAATAAGATAATGTTTTTTGCTTTATTTTGATATAAACCAATCGTTTTTATAAGTGGTATCACATCTTGGGCGGATGCTTTGGATAAAGCATTAGCATCTGGAAATACTTCAAATAATTTTGGTGTTACTTTGTTAACAGCCTTATCCGTTGTTTGAGCACTTAATACTACCGCAACAAGTAGTTGAAAATGACTTTGATGCGTGAGTTCAACATGCGCATCAGGATACATATCTTGAAGGGTATTTAAAATGACATTGATTTTATTCATTTAATTGACTTATATAAATGATCTAATGCTTTATCCACTTTTTCATCAACAACAACTTTCGGTATATTTTTAGAGAGTATGACCATTTTCTCAATATTTTTAATGGATACACGTTCCTTCAATTGATGAATGCTATCGATAATCACATCCGTAGAAACACGTTGTGTATCCATAAAATGTCTTAATTCCTGCAATTCTTTTGAGGTAAGTAATCTCTTTAAATAGGATTCTAATAGTTGAATGATTGTTTTTAATTGATCATCACTTGGTTTTGATTTCTGTTCTTCTTTTTCATCCATCATTTCTTCAAGTTTAGAATATAATCCATCTAAATGAAAAAGTTCTTTCGCTTTTGTTTGCGTGGTTTCATCTAAATATGTAAATACATATGATTTATCTATGAGTCCATCGATTATCATGCCTAAATCTTGATGTACTAAACTCACTCTTTTCGAAATAGCTTGCATCGTAAATGTATTTCTTTTTTTAGAAATATCGATCAATGCAAAAAGAACCATCATCTCATCTGAAGTAATTTGAAGTGCTTTATGGTGTTGGAAAATGAGTGATTCAGGTTGAACAAGTTGTCGTTCAACCATTTTTTTTAGTTTCATAGTTTCCTTTTTCTAATGCATCTTTCGCAGCATGTTGTTCTGCTTCTTTTTTCGTTGAACCTTCTCCTTGGCCCAGTATAATTTGCTTATCAAGTTTCACAACAATCTTAAAATGTTTGTTATGTGCTGGTCCAGATTCTTCTAATACATGGTAACTAATATTTCTTTTGTCACCACTTTGTATAAATTCTTGAAGTGTGGATTTATAATCTTTCATGCCATATGTTTCATTTACGTGTGGAATCACAATTTGATCAAATACTTGTTTTACTTTTTCAAATCCTAAATCCAAATATATCGCTGCAAGTAAAGCTTCAAATGCATCTGCAATCATTGCTTGATTCGCGCCTTTTTGCATTTCGCCTTTCCCTAATCGCAAATAAGATTTTAAATCAATATGCCCCGCATATAACACAAGTGCCTCTTCAGAAACAGATTGTGCTTTGCGTTTAGACATTTCACCTTCATCATCATCCATATGATCAAATAAATAATGTGTCATTAGAAGCCCCAATACGGCATCTCCTAAAAACTCTAAGCGTTCATTTTTAAGTGTTTGATGCTCATTAGCATAGGATGCATGTGTGAGTGCACGTTCGTATAATTCAATATTATTAGGTTTTATGTTTAATGTTTGAAATAGTGTTTTCATGCCTTTTCTTGATATGCCTCTAGCGCATCTTTCACTTTTTGAATGACGTTTGCTTCTGCCATTTCTTTAGCTTGTCGAATGGCATTTTTAAATGCAAATCCATCAGAAGATCCATGCGCTTTAATTACAATATGGTCAAATCCCATAAGTAATGCACCACCAATCTCAGAAGCATCTAAAGATTGTTTCAAGTTTTTTAAAGCTCTTCTCATGAATAGTGCACCAATCATAGAAAAAAGTCCAGACTTAATTTCTCTTTTTAATACCATAGACATACCTTTGGCTGTACCCTCCATCGTTTTCATGACGATATTTCCAGTAAAGCCATCTGTTAAAAAAATGTCAGCTTCAGAAGTCACAACATCTTTAGGTTCCATGTTACCGTAAAACGTTAATGTCGGATGATTTTTTAATAATTCATAAACTTCTACATCGAATTCTCTACCTTTTTTATCTTCGGTACCAATATTGATTAAGGCAACGGAGGGATGTTCACGTTTTAATACTTCTTTAACAACGATGCTCGCATACATCGCAAATTCAACAAGATGTTCTGGTTTAAAATCAGTATTTGCACCACCATCTAATAAAACCCTACCTTTTTTATCGTAAGAAGGAATTATTGGTGCAATTGCAACACGCTTCATATGTTTCATGCGTCGAATGATAAAGTGACCACCTACAACCACAGCTTGCGTTGCTCCTGCACTAACAAAAGCATCTGCATGACCATCTTTTACAAATTGCATGGCTTTAAACATCGACATCTCTTTGTTTGATCGATAAACCTTAACAACATCTTTTTCAGCCATATCTATGGCATATGGTGTATGAACAATGTGTAATCTTTCGTGTTGTTTTAAAAAAGGTCCCATTTTTTCTTGATCACCAAATACTGTGATATCAATATTTTTGTATTCATTTAACGCTTGCATCACACCTTCACAAATCATTTGTGGTGCGTGATCGCCACCCATACCATCAACAGCTATTTTGATCATAATTTCCCCTTCTTTCAACCTGTATTATATCATATACATATTATATCAATATGGTGTTATCACTTCATGTTTTTGTATATGTTATGTGTCTTTTGTATTAATCGCGCATCTTCAATAAAATCAAGAAACTTTGTAGGAGGTAACCCACTTTGAACTTTTCCTAATAAATCTCCTGGCCCTCTCAAGTATAAATCGTGTTCAGAAATTTCAAATCCATTAGATGTTTTTTCTAGTAGTTTAAATCTCTCGTCTTCTGGTTTTTTAGAAACAGCATAACATATTCCTTTAAGATGACCTCTACCGAGTCTTCCTCTGAGTTGATGAAGTTGTGATAATCCAAAATATTCTGCCTCTAAAACCACCATAAAAGTTGCCGTTTTAATATCAATGCCTACTTCAATCATTTGTGTAGATAACAATACACCTTTGGATGATTTTTTAAATGTTTCAATAATCGTTTTTTGTTCATGTTTTGGCATTTGACCATGTAAGACATATAAATCTTCATTAAAATGAGACTTTAAGACATGATATGTATGTAAAATGTTATACGTTACATGATCACTATCAATGGCAGGTACAACAACATATATGTGCTGAGCATGTGTTAAAGCTTGTTTAATTTGACCAATAATTCCGGGGAGTGCATCATAAGATACACTAATCGTTTTTATTGGTTGTTTTCCTTGAGGTAATGTTTGAATGGTTTCTATTGTTGTATCTCCAAGTATACTTCGAAGTAATGTTCTTGGAATAGGCGTTGCTGTAAGATACATGACATCTTGGTCAAGTGCTTTTTGAATGATGTTTTTTCTAATATCAACACCAAATTTTTGTTGTTCATCAATGATCACAAGACCCAACTTATGAAACTTCACATCATGAGATGCAAGTATATGAGTCCCAATCACACACTCAACAAGACCGTGTTGAATGTTGTCTATAATCGTTTTTTTATGTTTTACTGAAGATGTTAATAAGACACTTTTTATATTAGGAAATAACCTTTGCATCGTTTCAAAATGCTGAATTGCAAGTATTTCAGTGGGCACCATAAGTGCAACTTGATATCCTTGATTGATAAAATATAAGGCAATAAGAAACGCAACAACGGTTTTTCCTGAACCGACGTCTCCTTGAATTAAATGTTTCAATGGATATATTTTTTGTGCATCCGAAACAATATGATGTACTATTTTTTTTTGATCTTCGGTGAGTTCAAATGGAAGTTTATACAAATATTGATCAAAGTCATTGAATTGCGTAAGTTTCATGTGTTGTCTTTTTTTTACCGGCATGATGCCTTTGAAAAGATGCCATGCTTCTTCTACTTTGAAATAGTTAAGTGCTTCATCAATATCTTTTTCATTTTTTGGAAAATGAATCCATTGATACGCTTGATGTCGACTGACTAAATTCAATTGATCACGCAAATAAACTGGTAAGGTGTCTTCAATAGCTTCCGATAAAATCGACTGAATCATTTGGTGGATTCTGTAATCTTTGACTTCCGCTACATCGTATACCGATATGAGTTTATTTTCATATTTGATAGGTTTTAACTGTGACACGATAAATATTTTTTTGTGTTGATCAAATTTTCCTCTTACTAGATAAGGTTCATCTTGAACGAGAATATGTTTTAAATAGGGTTGTTGATACGCGACACAAGAAAGTATATGATCTCCAATTTGAAGTTTAAACGTGACTTTCAATACTTTATGTCGTGACAAAATAGGGGGCTTTATAAGTGTCCCTTTTTTGATGTGCATGTCATCATCTAAAAAGTATGAAGTATATCTTTTGGGAAATGTGTTTAAGACATCTTCTTTTGTGTAAATACCTAGACTTTTTAAGGCGACAGATGTTTTTGGACCAACACCTTTAATTGATTGCATACTTACTGATACATGTTCCTTAATAAATACATATCGGCTAAAACACAAGCAACGGTATTTTCAATAACAATACCTGCACGTCTTGCGATTGCGACATCATGTCTTCCTTTAGCTTGAAGTGTATCGACCGATTGCTGATCAAAATGATACGTTTCTTGTGCTTTTTGAATTGATGATGTTGGTTTTACAAAAACATTTATGACAATTGGATTTCCATTAGAAATACCACCCGTAACGCCACCACTATGATTTGTTTTTGTCATACCATCTTTATTGACTAAGACATCATTAAATTCACTCCCTTTGGCTTCTAACAATGAAAGTGTATCACCAAAGCTTACGAGTTTAACTGCAGGAATCGACATCAGTAATTGTGTGATTACTGCATCTAATTTATAAAACATCGGCTCACCTAATCCGATATCGACATGATTGACTGTTAGCCTTATCATACCACCCACGGAATTACCTTCTTTGCCGATTTCTTCAAGGTATGCATCAAAAGCATTTGGATCTTTACATGTACCTAAAGAGATTAATTCATGATGAAAAGTATAGGGTAACATCATTTTAGCAAGTGCACCTGCAGCAACTAAAGCTGCAGTTAATCTACCTGAAAAACGACCACCACCTCGATAGTCATGAAATCCAAAATATTTTTTCATCGCAACAAAGTCTGCATGTCCAGGTCTAGGATGAGATTTTAAATGTTCATAATCTTTTGATTGGACATCTTTATTTTCAATCATGATATGAATAGGTGATCCGGTTGCTTTATCATTAAATATACCAGATGTAATTTTAAAGTCATCTTTTTCAATGCGAGCAGTCGTCCCAACAGCACCAGGACGTCTTTTTGAAAGATCTTCTGAAATACGATGTAAATCGATCTCAGTTCCTGGTTTCATGCCATCAACAACAACGCCTATCGCATCTTGATGAGATTCACCGTAAAGTGTCACTTGAAATATTTTTCCAAAAGTATTCATGTTAAGACTCCTTTTAAAGTTTCAATAAGTTCTAATGAATGATCCATGGTTTCACCAGTAAATAATTCATAACTTTTTATTGCTTGGTAAATAAGCATCATGAGTCCATCATAGGATATTTCTGCAATAGACATCAATGCTGTTTTTTTATAATAAATTAAGTCAATGACCATCTTTGGTTGGCATGACATATCTTTCAATTGTTGAAGATGATTTTGACCAAAATCATGACTTGTTGTTTGAATAATGATTTCACATGATTGAATATTTGAATCTTCATACGTGTATTCGTTTTTAGAGATAGGGGCTCTTTTTGATGATACACGTTTAAAAATAAGTGGTTCAATGCCTTGTTTTTTTAGAACATAATACACTGATTTGGCAGCACCCCCATTACCAAACATACAAATGTTTTTTTGCTTCAAAATAATTTGATGACTGGCTAATAAGGCTTCAAAGCCATAGGCATCTGTATTGTCCCCTATAACCTTACCGTTTCTTAAATACATCGTGTTAACAGACCCAATTTTTTGTGCTGTTAGAGATAATGTATCACAATAGTCTATCACGAATTCTTTGTATGGTTTTGTCACTTGAAGTCCTTGAATCTCACCATTTTTAAGCATCTCTATATAATTTGAGATTTCATGAGAATCGACATCAAATAATTGATAGCTGAGATCATGTCCAGTATGTAACTGAATTTGCTTAAATATTTTTGGGGATTGACTGTAAGCAATATCTTTGCCTAACAAACCAAACATCATTTTTGATAATCCTTTGAAACGTGCATCAATGTTTCAAAAAGTTGAATGACATAGGGTTCTAATGCTTTATTTTGTAGTCTTGAAACCACTTTAGATATGACCTGTTCCTCTCTATTTTGATCAAGAACATTTAATTGATTATGTTTTTTCAATTGGCCAATATCTTTTACAATTTTCATACGAGATTCAAAAAGTTGAATCAACTCTGCATCAATCGCATCGATTTTATTTCTTAATTGATCAATTGTCATGGATAACGCCTCCTAATGATTGAAAAACATCATAAAATTGTGGGTATGATTTGTTGATGGCGTTTGCATCTTCTAGTATGATTTCTCCTTGGGCACGAATGGATGCAATTGCAATCGCCATTGCAATTCTATGATCATTTTGTGAAGATAATCTTAGATTTCCTTTAAAAGAGCGAACTCCTGTAACTTCTAATATATTATCTTTATAATTTGTGGATACACCTAGTGTTGATAAAATTGTCATCATGGTATGTAGTCTGTCAGACTCTTTATATATAAGACGATCAACATTTAAAAATGTTGATGTGCCATTAGAGAGTCCAGCAAGTATCATGAGAATTGGACCTAAATCTGGAATATCATCTAAATCAATGGTGATACCATGCGTAACTGATGGTGATGCAAGCCAACCCTCTTCATGCCATTGAACATGACCACCCATTGATTGAAGAATGTCAATGATGGCATAATCACCTTGTAAAGATGTTTTCTTAAGTCCAGTTATATGTATCTTTTCTCCTATGATACCTGCCACTAAGAAAAATGCTGCTTGTGAGTAATCTCCTTCAATCGAAAGTGATGTTGGCATATATTGTTGATTTCTATCAATCATATAAGTGCGATCACGTTTTTCTACATGAACACCAAATTGCTTCATCACATCCAGTGTCATATTGACATATGATAACGATGTTTCATCATATAAGACACGAATTTCTACATCTTTTTTTAATAGAGGACTCATCATAAGTAAACCAGAAATAAACTGTGAACTCTTTGAGCCATCTACATCAAAAACATTGGTATTTATTGGACCAAAGACTTGAATATGATGTGCATCGACTTTCTTAATTTGGTCTTTAAAGAGCGTTTCATAAACATCTAAAGGTCTTTCAAATAATCTTTTAATGCCTGAAAACGTCACAGTTTCAAATTGTGACATTGCATAGGGAATCAGCATTCTTAATGTAGACCCTGAAGCAAAGCATTGGACTTCTTCACCATCATAATGTGGTTGGTTTGTTTGAATGTTATTACCTTCAAAGGTTGTCCCAAAATGTTTAAGTGCTTCTTTGGTCGCATCCACATCTTCAGATGTTGGCAAATCATATATCGTTGATATTCCTTTCGCCATACTTGCAATAATTAAAGCACGATGGGCATATGATTTAGATGGAATTATCTTAACCTTGCCACACAAAAAGCTGGGCGTAAACGCAATAACTCTCATATAATTTTTATTATTGGGTTTCCAATAGACTGAATCAATACAAATTGTAACCCATCTTTTCTTTGTTTTTTGTCTAACTGCATTTGTTTTTCATAAATATCAATTTCACCTATTTGCGTGTTTAATAACTCATATTGATGCAAAAGATTTTCGACTTCTCTTTCTAAAGTATCCTCTGTTATTTGATATTCAATGCCTTTTTTTATGGCATACATCATGCCATGACTAATGGCTTCGCCATGTTTTATTGTTTCATAGTTCATCTCTTTTTCTATCGCATGACCAAGTGTATGACCAAAATTTAAAAACATGCGTTCATGAGACTCAAATGGATCTTTTTTCACAATGTCAATTTTTACTTGCAATGCACGCATAATAACTTCTTCTATGGAGTGTTTAGGATTTTTCAATTGATCAAATAGATTTGGATCTCCAATAAGTGATGCTTTAATGATTTCAGCATAACCATTATGACGCTCACGTTTTGTAAGGGTATTTAAAAAAGTGACATCAATATGAACAAATGTAGGATCATAAAAATGACCGATTAAATTTTTTCCTTGACGCGTGTTAATACCTACTTTAGACCCAACAGAGCTATCCACCATTGCGAGTAATGTTGTTGGCACTTGAATAAAGTCAACACCTCTTAATAAAGAGGCTGCAACATACCCGGCAAGATCTCCTACAACACCACCACCTACAGCAACAATAACATCATCTCTTTTGATGTGGTGATCTAAAAAGTTATCACATATCGTTTGATATACTTCTAGTGTTTTTGAAGTTTCTCCAGGTTTAATGACATGGATCACTGTCTTTTCAATATCAAAAACATCATTAAAAAAGTCTTGATATAACGAATAAACATGTGCATCTGTAACGATAAAAATACGTGCATACATGTGCAGTTTTTCAATAAGTAACTGATGATTGTTGTTTGTAATATGAATATCATAATTCAAATCACGTAGGATCATTTTCAAAATCCTTTCTTTTTTCTCTCGATGATCTCAATAATTTCATGAGTGTTTCTTGATCATTGTTTTTAACTGCTTTTTCTAGATCATTTAAATGCTTTTTGAATATATCCATTGCATCAAGTAACTCTTTTTGATTACTTAAAAAAAGTTCTGTCCATAATTTCTCATTGATATTTGCAATTCTTGTGAGATCTCTAAAAGAGTCTCCGGTAAATTTGTGACTTTCTGATGGATATCCTAGCATCAAACTTACTGCAATCATATGTGTGAGTTGAGAAGTATATGAAATCATCTGATCGTGCAATGACGCAGAAATTCTTGTTAATGTTTTAAAACCTAGTTGCTTCCCAATGATTTCAATGAGTTCATAGTCTGTCAAAGATGCGCGTGATGATTCAATAATCAAAAAATGATTATTTAAAAACATGTCTGGATCACGATGTTGATATCCTTCTCTCGCGCGACCCGCCATTGGATGATGAGAAACATAATGCAAATCTTCTCGTAATAGGGACTCTATCTCTTGAACTACGGATTGTTTTACACCAGATATATCTGTAATAAATGTACCTTTCTTAAATAAATGTAGATGATCTTTTACAAAAGTAACATTGTGTTTAGGATATAAAGATAAGATGACAACATCTGCAGAAGATAGTCTTGATAAATTAGAGTTATCTAAAATCACCCCATCTTCTTGTGCGGCTTTCACATAGTTCGGATTAATATCATACCCATATACTTGGTGGCCTTTTTGAGTGAGTTTTTCGGCATAAGACGCACCCATTAAACCGAGTCCAACAACAAATATTTTCATTGTCTAATACGGTCCATTAATGCTTTCAACTGTTGAATCTTATCCATCATCGAAAGATATTTATCTAATTTTAGAGACTGGGCTCCATCACTGTAGGCAATTTCAGGTTGAGGATGAATTTCTACAATGAGACCATCTGCGCCAACAGCGACACTTGCGAGTGATAAATCTTCAATCATTGAATATTTTCCTGCAGCTTGTGATGGATCAATAATGACAGGTAAATGAGAGAGTTCTCTCACTGCAAGTACTGAACTAATATCGAGTGTGTTTCTTGTATACTTTTCAAATGTGCGTATACCACGCTCACATAAAATGACCGATTCATTGCCACCTGCCATAATGTATTCTGCAGACATTAACCATTCTTCGATCGTTGCAGATAATCCTCTTTTTAATAAAATTGGTTTTCTAGATTGTCCAAGTGCTTTTAGTAATTGGAAATTTTGCATGTTTCTCGCACCTACTTGGATGATATCCACATATGTTTCAAAATGAGGTAAATCATCAGATGCCATAATTTCACTTACAACCTTAAGGCCAAATTGATCTGCCACACGGCGTAACATTTTTAGGCCTTCCAAGCCATGACCTTGAAAGCTATAAGGAGATGTTCTCGGTTTAAAAGCACCACCTCTTAAAATGGTTCCACCACCTTCTTTAACTGCTTTTGCAGTTTCAATCAAAAGTGGTTCTGTTTCAACAGAGCATGGTCCAGCCATCATTTGAAAATGACCGCCACCGATTTTAACGTTATCGCCTAAGTCAATAATGGTGTCATCTTTTTTAAAACTTCGGCTAGCTTTTTTAAATGGTGTTTGAATGCGTGTGACTTTAAACACACCTTCATAAGCATACATATCTCTTTCATCAAGCGCTGCAGTATCTCCAATGACACCAAAAACAATGACTTGTTCCGATGAAACATCTTTGATTTCGTATCCTTTATTGATGAGATCTTTTGTGATTTTATTGTATTGATCTTTTGTCGCACCATTTTTTAATTGAATAATCATGTTGTTTCTCCTTTTTATATAAAAAAAATTCCTGGAACAACCAAGAATTCATTATCATGTTTGGCGTTCCTATGTATCAACAGAAAAGGAATGCCTAATAAGACAATTCCTTACATATTATATGCATAATAATAAGTTTGAGTTGAAAACATAAAAACGACCTCATGTTGCGTTTGTGTTAATAGTATCACATTCAAGTTTAAATTACAATATGCCTTGCTTATTTATGATAAGGATGGTGTTGTTTTATTTTTTCACAACGAAATATTTGTTCAATCAACAACAGTCTTGCAAGTTGATGTGGAAATGTCATTTTAGAAAAAGAAAGTTGATACTTTGCGATAGCTTTGACACTTTCATCTAGCCCTTCAGAACCACCAACAACAAAAATTGTATCCAAATGATCTTGATAAAGAGCACAAAATTCATGCGTATCAACTTCTTTCCCTTCAATTGCACAAACAATCACTTGATTTGACTCTTTAATGTGTTTTAAAATCTCTAACGCTTCTTTTTGCATGTTAGACTCTTTGATTTCAATAACTTTAACATGTTTGAGTTGCTTATGATAGTGCTCAAAAGATGCTTTGATACCAGCAGTTTGAAGTTTCCCTACAGCAATAATGGTCATAATGACACCTTACTTATTTCATGTTGTCTTGCATAGACAATTTCTAATTGAAGTGGTCTATGAATATGTCTTACGATAGCGCGTTCAATCTCAAAATCTGAATTACAATCTTCAGAAATATGCGTGATCATCCAAATTGTATGCTTATCACCCATTAATTGATTGATAAGTGTAGAAGCATCATCGTTAGATAAATGACCTTTTTCTCCAAGTATTCTTTTTTTGAGTTGCATGGGTCTTGGAGATTGTAATAACAGCTCCGGATGGTGATTTGATTCTATCACATAGACATCAGCATGTTTGAGCAACGCATGATTTGAGATATCAATATATCCTGTATCAGCACCATGCACAACTTTTTTATTGTTATGTTCGATGACAAATCCAACAGGTTCTTTTGCATCATGAGATAATAAAAATGGTGTAATTTTCATTGTTTCTATGTAAAAAGATTCATATGGATGAATCATGATGAGCGTATTTTTTACATATGTTTGAACTTCTTTTGATAATCCTTCATATGTGCCTTTTGTCATATAAATGTTGGGTTGATGCGTTTCAAAAAATTTTTTTAAACCAGCTGTGTGATCACTGTGTTCATGTGTAATCAAAACGTGGTCGATCTGTGCAACATTCATATTTAATTGACTCAACTTGTCTTTTATCTTGTTTTTCGAAATTCCTAAGTCGATCAAAATACTTAATTGATCGCTATTTAATAGCGTCATATTACCTTTAGATCCACTTGATAAACTATAAATTGTCATGAAATCACCTGTTTGTATTTTAGCATAGTATTATGTGAATTATACTAATCGATTAAAAGTGGTTGCATATGAGCTAAAATCATGCTATATTATACCTGCTTGTATTGAGATTGAAGGAGTGTATAAAATAATGATTAATACTAACAAAAATATAAAGCGAGTGATGACTCTTATTTTTATTTTAGGGCTCACTTTTACACTGGTTGCTTGTGGCAATCAAAACAGTGTTCCTTACGGTAATGTTTCCGATGATGCGTATGTAACATATGGAGATATTGTTGTAACTGAAAAAGAACTTTACGATAAACTTAGATTTCAATCTGCGGACTTACTTTCTACAATGATTGACGAAGTAGTGTTTGCAGAAGCGATGAATGATGTTTCTCAACTCATCAGTAATGATGATGTTTTTTTCAATGAATTTTTAGATGAAACAATCAATAACGCAATATTCCAAAATACAGATTTAGATGCACTTAATAACTTGTTAGAGAGTAACGAAGACAGAGTATTAAGAAGTATAGAACAATATGTAGATTCACTATACTTAATTGATCCAACAGTGGATCGAGATGCTTTATATCAAGCGATTGTGAATATGAGTCCTATGTTTGAAGGATACAAATCTATACCAGAATTACTCGATCGGTATTTACTTCGTGTAGGTCAAAGATATTATGCATACAATCAACTTCTAGAAGATGTTGAAGATGCTGAATCTACACAATTCGTTGAAGAATCTGATGTTGTTGCTTATTATAAATCTAATGAAGAAGGACGATATGATGTCGAAGTTCTCATTGTCAGATTTATTAATTTAAATGAAGCAAATGCTGCGTTATATGAAGTAGGTTTAAAATCAGACGCAAGAGGTAATTGGTATCAAGTACCAGACGTAAGAATTGTTGATCCTAATAACCCTGGCTATGTTGATTTAGATGATACTTCTTCTGAAGGATATCAACATGTTGTAGACATTCTTACCGACTTAGACTTATTAGATGATGTTTTAGCTTCAAGAGCCCAAGATCAAAACTTATTAAGTTCTCAAGAATTTGCAGATTATTATGCACGTTATTCAATTTCAACAACCAGAACATCAGGTGCTGCAGATGTTGCATTACCTGATACGAATGTTAAAGCTAAATTTGTTGAGATGTACAACTTATTAAACCCTGCAACTCAAATTCAAATCAATAACGATGGTACCATTACAGGTGTCTCAACTGAATTTCAAACAACTTACACTTATGATGAGTTAAATGAACTCAATACGACACTTCGTTCTCATGTATACTCAACGTTAACTTCTGAAGATCGTCAAGATGAAGAAGATGCAACAAATCCTTATTCTTCTCGAGTTCAAACATTTGGTTCTTCTCGTTACTTAATTTTCAAACTTAGTGATGATGGTGACTCACAAGATGATGTTTTAGTCGATGATCCTGATACCGAAGATGAAGATGAAATATTTAGTGAAACTGCAACTGAACTCTATGAACGTCTAAGAAGTGAACTTATTGATAACAAACTTACAGATGCTTATGTAACAACACAAGTTGAAGCACGTTATGAAGAATTAACCGTAAACATTTATGATCCAGTGGTAAGAGCTTTCTTTGATCAAACGTTTAACTACAACGGAAGTGATGCTAATAAAGAAGGCGATGTCGTTGCATCTATTGAAGATAGTACAGATGTATTATCTAATACAGATATTTTAGTCGATGACTTATACCAAAGACTATCTGATCGCTTTGGCGTGAATTTATCATTAGATATTGTTTTAAATAAGTATTTTGAAACACAAGAAACATATGTCATTACAGATGAAGAATATGCAGATTTTGAAGATCAATTTGAAGAGATTATTCGTCAATTTTCTGCAGATCAATTTGTCTCTAATGGATTTCCAGCATCTATGGGACGTGAACAATTCTTAATGCTTGCATTTGGTGTCACATCCAATGAACAAGCTGTAAGAGAGTTGTATGTATATCCTGAGTTGCGTGCACAATATTTAGAAGATTATGAAGCACATTTTACAAACATTTATCAAGCATTTACAGATTTAGCTGAATTACAATATGAAGCGTACAAATCTACAAGAGTCTCACACTTACTTGTTTATTTTGATCAAGATGGTGATGGTTCTCCAGATAATCCACAAGAATACTTAGATACTTTAGAACCTGCGGTTGTTGCTGAAATTAAAGCAGGACTTGCAGAACTTGTTGGTGACATTTATGATCAAATCGGAGATTTTAGAAGTGAAGCTGAAGCATTTGCAACACTTGCAGAACTCTTCAATTCATCCGGTCGTATTGAACGTGGATCTAACACAGCACCTTATGATTTACAAATTGAATTAGATTATGCAAAATACCGTCAATTAGGATTCTATTTAAAATATGAAAATATTTCTTCAGCGATTACAAACAAATCTAATTTTGTAACAAATAGTTCAACATTAGATCCGGTCTTCTACAACAGAGCCATTGAACTTCATGACTTTATTGTTGGTGATGGTACACAAGAACAAATTGAACTTCCTTTCATTGATATGTATGATGACTATACATTTAATGCTTTAGACTTAGAAACACAACTTGATCATGTTCAATCTTCATTTGGATGGCACTTCATTGTAACAACAACTGTAAGTGATGCACCATCTGCAATGTATGAAGCTTCTACAGATGCTGAAGAACGCTATACTTTCGAAGAAGATGGCGTCACATATAATGTATACAATGAAGGTCCAGAAAATGGTGGTTCTGATGCACTTACATTAAATCAAGTAGTGTACTATGTACGTCAAAGTTTAACAGATGAAGGTCCTTCTGTTCCTAGTGCTGTATCGACAGCAATTACGAACTACTTATCACCTGTCCTTACAAGATATCAAAATACATACATGCAACGTGAACTTATTTTTAGATTATTAGAAGATGATTTATCATTTGCAAATACTGCAAATAACACACGTTTTGATATTATCCGTGACATTAACTACAGTCAATTAAATGAATACTTATTATCTGATGTTGCATTGTTTGATCCAAATTATGAAACACTTTATGCAACATGGTTTGATGTCTTAACACAATAATGAATGTATAAAAAAAAACATCCGTAAATCGGATGTTTTTTTTATTATTTTGACTTATAAAATTTCATTTTATCTAAAACATTGAGTGCATTTGTCCATTGACCTTCTTTAGTCTTTTCTAATTCTTCACCAAGTACAGTGAATTTAGAATCAATGGTATCAATATACCAAAGTAGTAATGCTTCTGGAATTTGCGGTTTTTTTGCAGCGCCAAAATTTGGTAAACCATGATGAGAAAGCATCATATGTTTTAATAACATCACACTTTCAGTATCTTTAATTTTGAGTGCACGTGCTGTTTGATCAATATCAATCGCTTGCATCACAAGATGTCCAATAAGCAATCCTTCTGTTGTATATTCACCATCCACACCCGTCATTTCTCCAATTTTTGACATATCATGTAGTAAGGTACCTGCAATCATTAAATCTTGATTGAGATAAGGATAAATATCAAAGAATTTTTCTGCAATTTCAAGCATTGTTAAGGTGTGATAACTTAATCCTCCAACATATGCATGATGGAATTTCGTTGCTGCAGGATGTGTATAAAATGCATGTTTGTGTGTGTTGTAAATGTTTGAAACAATTGCCGATAAATCTTGATGTTGAATGCGTTTGATATATCCTTCAATGCCTTTTTTAATATCAGAGATTTTCTTAGGTGCAACCTCATAAAAGACATCATATAATGCATCGATTGCATCTGGTTTAAGAATATCTTCAATGGCATCAAAACGCACACATTGAAAAAACGAATCAACATCATTTTTCATTTCGATTGCGACTTCAAATTGATAAATCCTACCCATAACTAGTGAAGATTCATCCACACGATCAAGTTTAATATTGATCAATTTTTTATCTTCTAATTTAATGGTCACATTTTTAAAATGTTCTCCACGATTAATATTATCTACTTTTCCTACATACAACGTAGGTTGCTTGATTGCATCATTCATTTTGCATTCCTTTCAAATAGGTCTCTCTAAAATACATAAACAATGCTGTACGATCATTTTTAAGTTCATGGGTTAAAATTTTTTTAACCATGTCTTCTTGAACTTCTTTAATCCATGCA
>Ga0181590_10002186_pt1 | contig 16506 bp, 4 predicted proteins | sample 071ome_34_FD_132446 | JGI IMG/M metagenome (GOLD analysis project Ga0181590, IMG submission 132446) | Coastal salt marsh microbial communities from the Groves Creek Marsh, Skidaway Island, Georgia - 071411BT metaG (megahit assembly) | ecosystem: Environmental > Aquatic > Marine > Intertidal zone...
CGCGGCTTTAGCCATCAATGCTGAAGTTCCTGTATTACCTATTGCTCATAACTCCGGGCATTTTTATATCAACAAAGAATTCATCAAGTACCCAGGCACCATTCAGGTTCATATTGGCCAACCAATCTCTAGCGAAGGTAAAACGGCTGAACAACTGACAGACGAAATCAGAGCCTGGACAGAGAAGTCCTTACAGGTGATTGAAGGAGAAGTTGAGGTTTCTTCTGTTGTGAATGAGCAGTCGGTAGTTGGTTAAACTATTCAGCGTATCTACTTAGAAAGGCACAGAACAGTTTCTGATTTCATAGATAGTTAAGCAGACTGAGAACTTTCCCTCATTACATCAATACTTAATAGTGTACTTTTAAGTATCACTATTAAGTATTGATATTCATGATGCTCAGATTACTAATCGCCGTCGCTCTACCTCTTATCTACATTCTAAAAAGCAACGCATATGGGCAAAACTTATCAGAATCATCCTATTTGGATAGGCAATTACTGTTTGAAACAGCAAATGAAGAGCTCTTAACGAAGAAAGAAAACCTCCCTATAGATCGAACAAATGCGATTCTATATGCCCAAGAATTCCAAGAAGGATTAAACGCCTTTAATCAAAGAAACATTCCTTTAGCGATTAAGTCCTTTGAGCAAATAAAGGAAGCTTCCTTTCTATATGTTGATGCCCAGAAACATCTGGCCGTTTGCTACAAGATTCAGACGAAATATGAGAACGCATATAAAATTTGGGACAAACTAAGTAAAAAACATATATCCAAAGCTATAGATGGGTTAGCAATGAGAGCCCAATCTCTCGAGAGACAACATCTTTATCATCAGGCTCTTAACGACTATTCAATAGCGATTGAACAATATCAAATAACGCTAAAAGAACTTTCTAATCTAAGACAGCAGCTGGACATCTATCTCAAACATGAATTCTTTATCGGTAACAATGAAGCGCTTAATCAAAATTTACTCTATTGGTTATCCGACTACACTTTCGAAAATCACACTGACAGCATCAGCTTACTAAGAGATATTGAAGACTTACAAAGAATCAAACAAACACATCTAACCCTCAATCAACAGCATCTCAATCTATTAGCATTTAAAGAGCTACTCCTTTTCAGTAAGACAAAACTAAATCAGGTCGTCTCCTTTTATACAAAAAATATCCAACCCCATATTTCAGAAGTAAATCAACAGACATTGAGGCTCAATCAAAACCTAAATGCAGTTACTGATTTTAATGAAACCTTCTTCTTTGATAATCAACTCTCAGGCCAGATAGAACCAAAATTCATTGAAAATATGATGTTTCAATTGTCAGCTAAGAAGTTGGCATTAAGCAATAATCAACTGCTGACCCCAAGAGAAACTGGAACTCTGCAACACAAAATAAAGCAAAAGGTAGCCAACTGGCTTTGGGCTAAGGATCATCCAAGGGAATTTCATAATCTCCAAAACCAAAACAAAAAATTAACTTCTGTAATTTTGGAATTAAATACGAGAAGTTCTCAAGCCGTTCAGTCTATAAACCTTATTCACCAAAACTTTAAGTTCAGAGAAGATAAGCTTGAAGATCTGCAGTCTCGCATATCTCTGCAGCTAAAAAATGTGAAACAAATAGTTCATCTCTTAGAGTCTCGAGTTTACAACCAAATAGACCAGCATTTAGCTAATCAACAAAAGAAAATTCGTTACTATTTAGGAATGAGCGCATTAGGAGCTGCTCGTATTCAAGAAAAAATACTGTACGAATTCGAAACAATGAACTAATGAGGTATCAAATACTCACGTGATGCAAGAACTAAAGCTTTCTTTCATGCCTTGTATGCCTTACATGTAAAATATCAACAGAATCTGTTGAATCATTAATAATACAAAGCACTCGGTATCGACCAACAATGAGATGCCTGATTCCGAGATTCAAGAACTCATCTTCGGGCGCTAGAGGGCAGCGCATAGCAAGCAAATCAAGACTTTCGATGCATTAAATAATATCTAGATACCAATTCTCTGCATTTAAGGGAGACTCTTCATGAATTTGAAGGAAACGGCTTTCTATATCATTAACAGCTGAAAGCTTAATATTAACCTTTAAGCGCTTCATCTTTAATTCCAAATTTACTCTCAAATTGATCTCTAAAATCATTTATAGAAATGCTTTCCTCATTCAAAGCTTGCTTTATTGACCGAATACTTTCCGCGTATTCAGCCAATTCGGCCATTCGCTCGTAGGTTTCTGCATCTTGAACAACTACAGCCCCTTTCCCATTAACAGTAAGTAGTTCTGCTTGTTTGGTTTCGCTGATTCGTTGGATATGCTCTGAAGGTTTACGAGTAAACTCAGTCAATGTATGAATGTTGGATGTATTGAACATAAGAAGACTCCTTAATAAACAACTAATATCCAGATTATAATCTGCTTTTGATTGGTCTGCATATTACAACGTAGTTAGCCAATTGACTTTTCTATCCTCATATTTATTACAACTCAACAGATAAAAAACAAACCACTCAACTGCTTGTCTTTCATGGAATTAAAGTTGATAAATTCAAAACTTAAGTCTTATTTTGAAAAGCAAACTATCAAATCCCTCGGTCAATTCGAGACGCAACACACAAAACTATTAAGTCTGGCAACAACAAAAAAGACTTTTTCGTACAGTTAAGAAAATTGAGTTCTTAGCTGAAAAATGATGATTACAAGCATTTCTCGAATAGCGTCTTTACTAACTTTCACTATCTGTTCATATGCAGCCGAGCCTCTACTTCAAAGGCTATCCCAGCCACAACTGGATATTCGAAAACAACAAGACATCCTCAAAGAAGAAAAACTTCAACGTGAGTTAAAGAACGACTTTCAGCAATTAGCGCCAAAAACGAAAAAAGAGAAGCCTCTCATAGATGAAGGCGGCTGTATCGAAATAAGAGAAATCGAGCTAGAAGGGAAGAAAGCGCTTCCTAAAGACTTTATTCAATGGGAACTGAATCCTCTTATTGAGCCTTGGTTAGATCAATGCCTCAACCTGACACAAATGACCGAGCTTGTAAGTAGTATCAATGCTCTCTTCCTCCAACAGGGATTTGTGACCACACGAAGTTTTCTTCCAGAACAATCGCTAAAACAAGGAACATTAAAAATCCGGATTATTCCCGGTCGAGTTCAATCTCTTCAATCAGAGACGTTGGCGCCATCTAACCTTAAATGGGCCTTTGCTTCTGAACCCAATGAATTGCTGAATTTAAGAGATATAGAACAAGGACTTGATCAGATAAATCGGCTTGCTTCGAATCAGGCAAGTGTTGAAATGCTACCAGGAGATCGACTCGGACAAACTAATGTCCAAATTAATAACCACAAAAAAGCCTCATATTATGCAGTTATTGGCCTGACAGGTACTCAAATTCAAAACGGCGATGATTATCGAGGGCGCGTTGATCTATTCGCGGAAGACTTAACTGGCATCAACGATCAGCTCATTATCAATTACAACGAAGCCTTAGCTGAGCGAAGTTCATCGACTTCACGAGGTGTTGGTTTTGATTATTCCTTCCCTTGGCGATATAGCCTGTTCAGTTTCTCAGGCAGTTACTTCGAATATGAAAATATCATTAATGGCACCAATGAAACGTTTGATGTAACAGGGGATAACTCCTACTTTACGGCAACGTTCAATCACACTGTATATCGAGACCAAAGCCGAAAGGTGGATGCCGGCACCTCAATGACAGTCAAAGACATTAACAACTTCATTCAAGGCAATCGTATTGATGTCTCCAGCCGTGAACTTTCTATCTGGCGATTAGAAACCAAGTGGAAGCAATACTATTGGAGCAATGCTGCACTTTATCTCAATTTAGGCATGGACATAGGCACTACCTGGTTTGGTGCTGATCCAGATCACCGCATGGAACGGCCTGGTGAGGCTCAGTACACAAAGTACAATCTATCGGCACAAACTTTCAAACCCCTCGACCTAAATTTCACGGACCTTCCTTTAATTGAAGCCTTGCCATTAGGTGTCTGGCAAATAGGGCTCAGTGGTGAGTACCAATACTCTTCTCATCAATTGCCGTCGTCAGAAAAGATTCTGGTTGCTAGCTCTTCTCGAGTCATAGGGTTTGGCGATTTTAACTTAACAGGCAATCAAGGCGGCTGGATCAAGGTAGACACTGAGACACCTTCACTCTTTAGACAATGGACTAAAGGTTTTGCAATCACCTCAAAGATGTCACTGATGCGAGGCTGGGTACCTCATACCCGAAAACATCCCTCCGCTTACGGTAACGCTCTTGCTTCTGAATTCAGTGTCCAAGCGGTCGGCTACGGGCTGAGAGCGCAGCTTTCGGCGGGGAAACTATTGAGCGATGCGTCAGGCATCCAATACCACGATAACGAATGGGAATTTGGTTTATCGCTTTCCTATAACACCTTGTAATCAGGCGAGCGAATAGATGTAAGGAAACAATCATGTCAAATCGAAAGTTTAAAGACTCTTTTCTATTTCGAGCCATCTGTCACGTATTGATTTTTCAAATCGCTGGTTTGCCATTAACGACCGCCACAGCGCAAGCTCAGACCTTAAATAACGGAACCATAACTGTTGATACCTCGGCGTCCGTTAGCCAAAGACCCATGCTCGATCAAGCAGGTAATGGCGTACCGTTAGTTCAGATAACTCAACCTAACGGGTCTGGCGTTTCAATGAATAAATACGGCCAGTTCAATGTTTCTGAACAAGGTCTGATTCTGAACAATTCACAACAAACCACCCAAACGCAATTGGGAGGCCTGATTCAAAGTAACCCGAACTTATCCACACAAGGCGTAAATTCAGCCAACATCATCGTGAATCAAGTAGGAGGCGGTTTGCCCTCTTCGCTTCGTGGCTATACCGAAATTGCTGGTCAACAGGCCGAAGTCATCATTGCCAACCCAAGTGGAATTACCTGTAACGGTTGTGGGTTTATAAATACCACACGGGGCGTTCTGAGCACCGGCGAAGCCGTATTAGGTGAACAAGGTGAACTGGACTCTCTTCGTGTGAGCAAAGGTTTATTGACCATTGAAGGCAATGGCATTAATGCCACAAACATGTCACAGCTTGATCTGTTAGCCAGGGCCATCGAAGTTAATGCTGAAATTCATGCAAATAAATTGAACCTAATAACAGGTCAAAATACCGTTAGCTATTCAGACCTGACAGTACAAGCTCATGATGAAGACTCAACCGATCAGCCTGATCTGGCTTTAGATATGTCTGGTTTAGGCGCCATGTATGCCAATCAAATCTACATGCTCGGCACGGAAAAAGGCGTAGGGGTAAACAGTGAAGGGATTTTGAACGCCCAGAACCTGGAACTCACAGCAGACGGTGATCTTAAACTCGCTAATCAAAGCTATAGCACCCAGCATACAAACCTTACCTCAACATCAGGTGACGTGTCGCTTGAAGGCGTTCATGTCAGTGATGAGCAGCTAACCATCAATGCCACAGACACCACTAGTATTTCAGGCTTTGTAGGTTCCGAGCAGCACACCCAGATTAGTAGCCAAACGCTAACCGTCGCGGAACAAGCTCAGTTCTATGCAGGGTTCTCTAAAAATGGTGAAACACTGACTAACGGCCAGTTAACCATTGATTCAAACACCACCCTCAATAACGGCCTGATAGTCTCTCAAACTGTATTGCTGGATACAGACGAATTGAACAATACAGGAAGCCTAACCCAACAAGGGCAAGGTCAACTCGATATAAACGCCTCGGAAACCATCGATAATAACGGTTTAATCTCATCCCAGGATCAACAACGTATCCAGGCAGATACATTGACCAACCATGCTAGTGGTGAAATTCTACACATCTCTGAGAACAAGCTGTCCATTCAAGTTGATGACGCTCTAAATAACCAAGGACTCATCCAAAGCTTGGCTGATGTAGAGATTTCAGCTTCTGATCTAAACAATAATAAAGGTCGTTTAAGCATTGGGCAGACAGCGGCCATTGATGTTCAAAATGACCTGTCTAACACCTCAGGAGAACTGTTCGCAGGAAAGTCACTAGCGCTTTCTACTGACTCACTTATCAACCAAGATGGTGTGTTAGAAACCGCGCGAGACGCGGCCATTGATGCCAATGTATTGAACAATAACCAAGGCCGCTTAATCGCTGGCGATTCACTGAATATCGACAGTACTCAGATGGAAAACGTCTCTGGGTTGATACTTTCTGAAGGAAGCACCCAACTCAACACACGCACCATTGATAACCGTTCAGGCCAAATTCATAGCAATCAAACTTTATCGGTCTCTTCAGAACACATTATTAATACAGAAGGTGAACTGATCAGCGCAAAAGATATGACGGCCGAAGCGCCGTCATTGAACAACCAGGCTGGTATTTTATTCTCTGAGCAAGGCATCCAACTAACCACACAAACCCTGAATAACGATGATGGCTTAATCAAAACACAACAAGACCTAACGATTGAATCTAACACCATCACAAACCAATCAGGGAATGTAATCAGCCTAGAGAAAAGTTCAATTACAGCCGACCACTTTAACAACATGGGAGGCACACTCTCATCCACAGAGAGTATGATCATCACTATAAATGACATCATTAATCAACAGGGCTTGATTCAAACCAACAAAACACTATCTCTGGAAAGTTCTGAACTAGATAATCAAAACGGACAATTCATTGTCCTTTCTGAAGACGACTTAACTGTTCAGTTAGATACCTTGAACAATCAAGGCGGTATCTTTGCCACTAATGCAGACCAACTAACACTTTCCGTAAATGATCTTGATAACTCACAGCAAGGTTCTATTCAGCACTTCGGCCAAACACAGCTGCTAATTCAAAACCAAACACTAGACAACACAAACGGATTCATTCAAGGCAACAGTGAGCTCGAAGTCCACTCCGTTGAGGTTAATAATTCGAGTGGAGAAATCGTTGCTCCCGATGTCATATCTTTAGAAGTCGATCAAATTAACAACCTGAGAGGCTTGATTGTCAGTCAAGATGACGTCCGTATTAATGGCAACAACTTATCTAATTCGCAAGGGCATATCCAAAGTGGTGGCGTATTAACTATCCAAACCTCTCATGAGGTGGATAACGCTCTTGGTTACTTAGTCGGTATGTTAGGGCTAGAGGTCACAACGAATTCACTGCTAAATATTGAAGGACAAATTCAGAGTGACGGAACCTTTGTCCTGACTGCTCAAAACATTGATAACCAGCGCGGTTTAATTCTGACGGCGTCTACCGTAAATCAACACATCACCGCCAGCACACTGAATAATAGAAGCGGTGTCATCCAAACCAATGCAGAACAGTTCACACTCACTCTTGATGAGTTGAATAATTCCGAACAGGGTGCCATTCAACACTATGGGCAAGATCAACTCACGATCTCGGGCAAGTCAGGCAACGGTCAGTCACTAAACAATAATGAAGGGGTCATTCAAACCAATGGCCATCTTGCTATCGTCAATGATCAAATCAGCAATGAACAAGGTCTGATTGCTTCGTTAGACAACAGCATTATTAGCGCCCAAGTCCTAGATAACACTCAAGGGCTAATTGAAACTGCTGACTCTCTGACCATCAGTTCCGCTGAAATTAACAACACCCAAGGTGGCTTGTCGGCAACAGACGATTTGAACCTTACAGCAAATACCCTTAGTAATTCTCAAGGCTTTGTAGTTAGCCAGTCTAACACCACCATAAACAGCGTGATTGATTCTAACAACGAAGGGCAGATTCAAAGTGCTGAGATCCTAACCATCACATCTAACGAGCAACTAGATAACAGCTTAGGAGAACTGCTTGGATTGCTCGGTGTACAACTTGATGTAAACACGCTATTAAACGCCAATGGTACGCTGCAAAGTAACGGTTCATTGAATATCAATGCGGAACACATTGATAACCCAGCCGGTTTGCTATTAGCCACCTCAGTGATTGATCAACATATCTCAGCAACAAGCCTTGATAACCGAGGCGGAGCCATCCAAACCAATGCAGAACACTTAAACTTAGGCGTCGACCAGCTGGATAATTCCCAAAACGGCGCTATTCAGCATTTCGGGCAAGGACAACTAACCGCTACTGGCAAATCAGGTGATAGCTTATTACTCAACAATGATGCAGGCATCATTCATACGAATGGCTCGCTATCTGTTGCCTATAACCAAATCCTCAACGAACAAGGCACTATCACAGCGTTAGACTCTGTCTCTATGGATGCACTAACCCTAAACAACAACGAGGGTCTTATTGAAACGGCCAGTGCTCTCGTCGCTACTGTGGGGGCGTTGGATAACGCACAGGGTGCCTTAGTATCCACCGAGTCGCTTGAACTAGAAGCAGATACTCTGAACAACAGTGAAGGCTTGATAGTAAGTCAGTCGAATACCAAGGTAAGTGGCCTGAACCTAAACAACCAGCAAGGTCAAATTCAAAGCGGCAGCACACTCTCACTCCACTTTACCCATGATATTGATAACACGCTTGGCGGATTACTAGGCTTGCTGGGCTTAAATATTACAGCCGACGCCTTACTCAACGTTAACGGCCAGATTCAGAGTGATGGCGCTTTCGATATAACAGCAGTGGATATCGACAACCAACATGGCGTCATACTCGCCACCAGCACGAAAAACCAAACTATTAGTGCCGATACACTGAATAACCAAGAGGGTTCAATTCAAACCAATGCAGAAACTTTCAGCGTATCAATTAACAGCATTGATAACTCACAGGCAGGACGTATCCAACATTATGGCCAAAGCCAATTAAAGATTGATGGGCAGTTGCTCGATAATACTTCCGGTTTAATCCAAACCAACGGAGCCTTAGCGCTATCGAACCAAGCAATACAAAACGACGATGGGAAACTATCTTCTTTAAGTGATGCCGTTATTAACACCCAGAACCTTGAGAATGTTGAAGGCTTAATTGAAACAGCTCAAACACTGACAATAAATTCAGATCAACTGAAGAACACCCAAGGTAATCTCGTCTCAACAAAGTCCATCAACATAGCATTTGATACCTTAGATAATGATCGCGGGTTAATAGTCAGTCAGGCAGCTGCTTCAGTAAGAGGTGCATCTCTCAATAATCAGGCGGGTCAAATTCAAGGCGGTGGTGAATTATCCATCGAAACTACAGAAAGAGTAGACAATTCGCTTGGTGAACTATTGGGCCTACTTGGCCTTCAGTTAACCACCAGCTCACTATTGAATGTGAGCGGTAAAATACAAACTGAAGGGGCGTTCGATCTTAATGCACAGACTATTGATAACCGAAATGGATTGATGCTTCTTACGTCATCCTCAGACCAGTCAATGACTGCAAACTCGCTCGATAATCGAGCAGGAACTATCCAAACAAATGCAGCTAATTTCTCAATGCTAGCTGGCAATATAAATAACGCTTCTACCGGAGTTATTCAGCACTTTGGTTCTGACTCGTTAGATATTGAAAATCAGACCTTGACCAATGAAAACGGAATAATCCAAACCAATGGTAATCTAACTTACGATGGAGACCGTCTCGACAACGACCAAGGCACAATTGCTGCACTTAAATCATCAAACGTAAACGTGGATCTTTCTATAACAAATATCGACGGCTCGTTCCAAGCAGGAGATGTATTAACCCTCAACGCTCCGTCATTGAACAATACATCAGGTCAACTATGGGCACAAAATACCTTATCAATTACAACTCCTGCTCTGACCAATAAAAACGGTTTAATACTGGCGAAACAGGACGCAGAACTATCATTCTCAACTCTCAATAATGAATCTGGTCATATTCAAAGCGATTCTGTTTTAACAATCCATGCTCAGCCTCTATCTTCGAGCGAGAACAGTGAACTGAATAACACCTTGGGTATCTTGGTTGGTGTGAACGGTTTAGTGCTGAGCATGGATACTCTGCTAAACATAAATGGCCAGATACAAACAAATGGTTTACTGAAGCTAACGGGGGAGAATCTAGATAACCAGGGCGGCTCTTTACTGCTTTTGTCAGATGCAGATCAGTCCATAACGTTGAATAAATTAGCCAACCTAAACGGAGTAATCCAGGCTAATTCAGATACCTTGGATCTAAATACTCAAGCACTGGATAACCAATCTGGACGTATTGAGCACTTTGGAGATGACAACCTAAAACTAACTACGACGGCACTCAATAATCAACAAGGCCAGATTCAATCCAACAATCGCTTAGCCATCACTACGCAAGACCTAAACAACAGCCAAGGCCTGCTGGCTGCTCAGTTAAATGTGTCGGTTGACTCTGGTATATCTGCTTTTTCTGCAGCGCCCCTTACCATCGTGCTAGATAACTCTAACGGCGTGATTGAATCGGCAGGCGCACTCTCTCTAGCAGCTGATCGCTTGATCAATGATCAAGGCCGAATCACTTCCTCTCAATCCCTCGTATTGAGTATGACCGGCATTGACAACCAAGATGGCGTGATCGAAACATCAGACACTCTGGTGGTAAATGCCAACACCCTAGATAATCGATTTGGACAAATTATTTCTTTGTCTTCTGGCGCACAAAGCCTGGTTCTGGATTCACTCAATAACCAAGGAGGAATACTTGCTAGTAACGCTGATGATTGGCAGTTATTCATTCAACAACTGATTAATGGCGATCAGAGTAATAAAGGGCAAATCAACCACTACGGCAATCAAACATTAGCGATTACGGGAGCACTGAATAATCAGAACGGGCTCATTCAAAGTCAATCGAGCATAGACTTAGACGTAACACACGCCCTGAATAATAAAAACGGCGTATTGTCGGCATTGAGTAATATTAATATCGAAAGCCATGGCTTAACTAACCATAGTGGAGACATCATATCCGGCGGTGATCTTTCAATCGCCATGGTCGGCTCACCATTGAATTACGATCACCAACTCTACAATCAAAGTGGAAAGATTACGGCGGTAGGTAATTTAAGTGCATTAAACCTGTCAGCGCTTAACAATCTTTCCGGAAACCTCCTAGCCAATGGCGACCTAACCCTAGATGTCGAAACGTTTCAATATCAAGGGGGAGTTGATGCAAGCTCAATTAACATCACAACGTCTGGTGGCTTTGCTTTAAACGCAGATCAAAGTTGGGTGACATCCGGCGACTTCTCATTGGAAACTGCTGGTACTTTATCTATTTACGGTCAATTACATACCCAAGGTGACTTTCAACTTAAGTCCTCCAGTCTATTCGTCGGGAATTCAGGCGTTATTGCAGGCGCAGAAAACGGGAGTATTGTTTCTTCTGGTTTTGTATCGAACCAAAACCGCATCAGTGCTTTGGATGATCTCACTGTTTCAGCCAAAACAATCGCTAACCTAGGCGATGTAGGCGGGGTTAATACGGTATTAATGGCTTCAAATTCAATCACCAATAATGGTCTTATCTTTGGTCAAAGTACACTTAGTTTATTTTCTAATGTACTAACCAATCATCAGGACCTGTTTACCTTTGGCGATATACTGCTAGCCAAGAACAGCAACCTGCATAAAGCTGCCCGTATTGTGAACGACAAGGGACTCATTCGAGCAGAAGGGGATATTCATTTTTATACTCAGTCATTCGAAAACCAAGGCAGCTCTTCTTTAGGCACCCCGGTAACCACTGTTGAAGATCCGGTCTACACCTATTGGAATCCATACTCCAATACTCGCGGGGATTCTTCCTATGAGGTTTGGCTCAATCCTGAATTTTATGTATTAAAAAATGTTCTGATTACTCAAGAAATTATCACGCGAGAAACGCCTACCGCTATTGATATAGAAAGAGCTCATCTGATCTCGGGAGGCGAAATTATTGGGGTGGCGGATGCGTTTGAAAACGATATCAGTTACATAGGAGCTGAAGGCAACGTTTCGTTATCAGGCAGTAATTTCAATAACACAGAGCAACTGGCTGAACAAACAATCGCCTCTGATATCGCATCACGATTGTGGAGTAATAATGATAACGGTATTTATCATCAAGGCTTTTGGAGCTCAAACACTACAAAGGAAACAGTTGCGGTATCCTCTGCCATTATTGAGTCGCAAGGCGATGTAAGTCTTAACTTCTCCAATAACATCAGTAACGGGACGGTAACTACGGATATTATTGAAGTAGCCCGAACCAGCCCTCATCGCTCTCATAGTAACTCCGTCGATCAAACACTAACAGCAACGTTGACTGCACCGACACAACATCAAAATACACAAGATGTGTTAGTTTCAGAACAACTATCTAATTCAGACAAACTGAATGAGCTAAATACCCACCATGGGATTGAAGAGCCTCAGAAAACAACACTATCAACGTCTATAGGCGCAATTAAACACACTACTTCTGTATCAGCTAAGCCTTTAAGTGAAGTAGTTAGCAGCCTCTCTTCGATAAATGACATTTCTAAATCCCAATTGGATGCTACTAGTGTCGACCTTGTATCATCAGATGCTCCATCTGAATCTATCTTTAATCAAACAATCAGCCCAGTTAATGAGATCAGTGAACTAGACACGCTAAACGTTAATAACGTTCTTTCCTCAGATGTATCCCCTGAGCAGTTCTATCAAACGGTTATCGACCCATTACAGTTTGCGTTGGACGACCTTAGCACTAAACACGGTCGATTCACTCAAACGACCAATCCAAATCACCCTTATCTAATTGAAACCAATCCGCTGTTAACGGATTACAACCAGTTCACCAGCTCAGACTATCTACTTGATCGCCTTCAATGGGACGGGGCATCCGAACTACGACGTCTAGGCGACGGTTTCTATGAACAAAACCTCATTGAAGAAAGCTTGTTGTCTCAAACGGGAAGTCGTTATCTGGATGGCTATTCCGGCCATGGGATGTATACCTATCTCATGGATAACGCCATAGAGGTTCAGGAAGATCTGAACTTGAGCGTCGGGGTTTCATTAAACAAAGAACAAATGAACCGTCTTACTCGTAGCATGATTTGGATGGAAACCCGTGAAGTAAACGGTGAACAAGTCCTCATCCCGGTGCTTTACCTTTCTTCAAACCGAGAAATGAAGCTTGAGCATGGTGCTCTAATTGCAGGAAATGACGTTCAACTGCAAGCTGTTAACCACCTCGTTAATGCGGGCTCAATTCGGGCGATGAATGATCTGGCATTAACTTCAACCCACAACAATATTACGAATAGACAAGGTAAGTTAGAGGCAGGCCAGTTAATGTCGGTCTCCGCCGCTCAAGACATCAATAATCTAAGCGCTCAAATGAAAGCCTCCAACCTGCTATTAAACGCTGGCAACGATATTCGTAACGAAACCCTAATTGATAATATTGGAAGTCTAGACACAGTTGCGTTCAGCCGTCAGGGAGCTATAGCAAGTATGCAAGCAGCTAATACGCTTCAAATCAACTCAGGTAATTCATTTCTTGATAGAGCAGGTCAATTATCCGCAGGAACAGCCTTAAATCTCATTGCAGGAAAAAGTATTGAGCTGACCACACAAGAGCAGATTACCGGTCATCGTTTTGTTGATGTGAACAACTACAACATTCTAGAACGACGTGAACATCTGACGGGAGAATTAAGCAGTAAGGGTACACTTTCCATGCAAGCGGGTGACATACATATCAAAGGCACTCACTTATCGTCATTGAATGATATGTCTCTAACCGCACAAAAGGATATAACACTTCAATCCGTAGCCGATCTCAATAAATCTGCGTATCGATTTGAAACAAAAGCAGGAGGGTTATCCAGGTCAAGAACGACATCCCAATCAGATCGTACTCATCTTATTCATAAAGGCGGTGAGCTGCACTCTGGAGGCTCATTAACCATTAATTCGGGAAATAACCTTATCGCCTATGGCTCAAAACTAAGATCTGAAGGCGATATGACGTTAGCGGCAGGAACACAAAACCCGGATGGGCAGCTCTTGATTACTGCAGCAATAAATAAAGACAGCTTGTCATTATCTTCGAGTAAAACAAACTCCGTTCGAAAAAGTACTATGGATGCAGGCCATTATAAAGAGGCAGCATCGGGTAGTGTTTTATCGAGCGGCGGTGACTTAAACTTGCTCACAGAATCAGACATACACCTCACAGGCGTCACCCTTGATGCAGCTCAAACCCTCAATATTGGTGAAGTCAGTATCACCAATAGCAACGGGCCCCTCACCACCGAACAATTGGCTGCAACAGAGCTTTCGGGTACCGATAACGTCACTATTGATACCCTTGAGCTAAGCAGTGAAGAATGGACAAAACATTCAACCTCTTACAGAGGTATTGCAAAAGGGTTAGTTCAAGCAGCCTACTTAACTGCTGGATTCGCTACCGCAGGTGTATCAGGTGTAGCGGCGTCTGATCTTCTCCCTGATGTAAAACTTGGCAAGAACCATGAACTGCGTTCCGCTCAAACCACACATACACAGTCTTTCCTGACAGCAGATGAACTCAACATCAGCACCGAAGGCACTGCTCGTTTAGCTGGAGCACAAGTGGCGGTCAATAACGACCTTAATATCCTCGCCCAAACCATTGAGATTGATGCCGTTGCTGATACCTCATCGCATTTCGAAGCCAAGTCTAAAGAGACCGTTAAAGGCTTAGGTATGAAACTAAAGCGTGATGAACTGCAGCTTGGTGGGGTTCAAAACACCAAAACCACAGACAGCCACCACACCCAAACTACCACCTGGGTCGAAAGTGCGCTAAACGCAAATAACATCAATCTGGTGGCCACCAAGAATGTAGAGGTAACCGCATCTCAGCTGACCACTCAGAATGACTTGAATGTGACAGCAGGCAAAGCCATTACCATAACAGGCACTCAAGAGAGCCATGAGACCTCTAACAAACGCAGAGAAGACGTCACCTCACTGACCGCAGGTGTTAAGAATGCCTATGTAGATGCCGCCTATGCCGCTAAGGCCGTTAAAGATGCGGGCGAAGCCGTTAAAAACGCAAAAGACGCGTTGTCTGAAGCGAAACAAAAAGTAAATGACGGAAAGCTTCGTAAGGAAGATCTTAAATACTATGAAATCAACCTAGCAGCAGCCACCGCAAACCTTGCCCAAGCAACCATTGCACTGGGCGGCGCAGGCGCTAATGCCGCCTCAAATACGGTGTCCGGTGGCTTTTACGCCACCGCCACCACTCAACGCACCAGCACTGAAACCACCTCAAACAGCCAACAAGCCGATTGGGTGGGCAGCGAACTGAACGTAGGTGGCAACGCCAACCTCAACAGCGACGAACAAATCACCCTCACTGGAGCCAAGATTAACGTTGCCGAGGCCCTTGCCTTAACCAGCCAAGACATTCTGATTAATGCGGGTCAAAGCACCACACGCTCATCGTCTAACACCAAAGAAAACAACCAAAGCATCTCTGTCAGCGTGGGCGGCTCGGGCATCTCTGGCAGCGGTCAGTTGGGTTATCGCAACAGCGAAAGTGATAGCCAAAGCCTGACCCATCACAACAGCCAGATCAATGCAGCCACCTTGGTCAGCAACAGTGATAGCCTGACGGTGTCTGGTGCTAACCTGTTAGCCAATCATGTGGACATCACAAGCAACACCTTGATTGTTGAAAGCTTACAGAACACCGCATCCAGCAAAGATCAAACACGCGGTGGCAACATCGGCGCGGGCTTCAGTGCTGGCGGGTTATCCTCTGTAAATGCAGGTATTGAAACATCCGATGGTAAGAGCGAACGCCGTTGGGTGGATAATCAAACTCAAATCATTGGATCTGAGTCCATCTCCATCACCGCCAAAGACACCACCCTTACAGGCGCGGTGATTGCTAATGCCTCCATCAATAACGATGGTTCTTTAACGGATCTCGGCCACCTTGATTTCATCACTGAAACCTTAGTGGTCAATCATCTTGAAGACTTGGATACCGCTGAATCCAAAGGCTATAACGCAGGCCTCAACATTAACCTATCAGGCCAGCCATCTAACAAAGCACAACAGAACGACAGCTCCCTGCAAACGGATAGCTTCACTCTTGGCGGCCACTACAACGGCCACGATAAACGCCAGCTGACGCAAGCCACCTTGGGGCAGGGCGACATTCAGGTGGGTGAAGGCTCGCAAGACGTTCTGAACCAAGTGAACCGTGATCTGGATGCATCGCAAATCATCACTCAGGACATTGAGATTGGCGGGCTGGATGTTGATGTGACGGTAGATGCGAGGTTGTTTACCAAAAAGGGAAGGGAGGACATTGTTAATGATTTTGATCTAACGGGCGTAGCCACTCAAACGTTAGGCAACGATCTGGTCGATCTTACAAAACTTGAAGGCGAGGATAACAACGACCTTTTTTACTACACTAATGCCACATCAGGTCTCGTACTAGGTCTTGTTGCTGAAGTTCCCGTTTTAGTTGGTCAGGGAGACATCAAGAACAAACAATTACAATTAGTAACTGCTGACTCAAAGTA
>Ga0181590_10002187_pt1 | contig 16503 bp, 14 predicted proteins | sample 071ome_34_FD_132446 | JGI IMG/M metagenome (GOLD analysis project Ga0181590, IMG submission 132446) | Coastal salt marsh microbial communities from the Groves Creek Marsh, Skidaway Island, Georgia - 071411BT metaG (megahit assembly) | ecosystem: Environmental > Aquatic > Marine > Intertidal...
ATGAGTATAAAAGATGACAAATTAGTTATTGTTGGTGCAGGTGGCCATGCAAAAAATGTGACAAGTGTTGCTGTCTCTTGCGGATTTTCTTTAATTGCTTATCTCGATGATAGTTCTTATGCAAATACTTTAATGGGAAAACCAGTAATTAGTTTGGAAGAATGCATAAATGAATTCCCGAATGTAAATTATGTTTTTGCAATTGGAGATAATTTTTTGAGACAGGAAAAATATAACAAATTAAAATCTAATCTTACCAAAATTAAAATTCCTACATTAAAAGATCCTTTAGCTAAGATTTCATTAAATTGTAATATTGGAATAGGCTCAATACTAATGCCAGGAGCTGTAATTGGGAGTAACTCTGATTTAGGAGAAATGAGCCTCATGGGCACAAACTCTTTTTTAAGTCATGACTCAAGTCTGGGAGATTTTGCATCTATTGCCCCAGGAGTTGTAACTGGAGGCAATGTAACAATTGGCAAAAGGTCTGCAGTTATGATTGGCTCTTCAATCTCTCACAAGATTTGTATCGGAAAAGATACTATTATTGGTGGCAGTAGTTTTGTAAATAAGAATTTTTCCGATAATCTTTTAGTATTTGGCGTTCCAGCTAAAATAATTAGAAAGCGCAAAACTGGCGAGAAGTATTATTAATCTGTTAGTTTTTTTTGAATAGCTGCTTTGTGTAGTTTAAAATTACAAATTTTTAGTTATCTTAAGAATGTCTGTAATTCTTCCTATCGAGTCTTACCACAGAGAAATTGACTTTAAACTTTTGCTTGGAGCAATACTAGTCGAAGAAGATTCACCAGTAATACTCTCCCAGCATAATTTAGTTAATGAAATTTCAAAATTATTAAAGCCTTCAGTTTATATTGGAAAAAATATGTATAGAAACCATATTTCAGGCTGGATAAATGAGTCAATTAATTTAAGAAAAAATGGACACATTCTTGTCCATCTTGATGAAGAGGGAGCCTTTTATTGGGGTGATGAATCAGAATGGGATCGAAGACTTAAACTAAGAATGAACTTGAAAGAAGTAAAGGAAGAAGATTTTATTCTTACTTGGGGGGATTACCAAAAAAATTATTACGAGAAGTATACTGACTCTCAAAATGTGATAGCAACTGGTCACCCAAGATTTTGTTTCCATATAGAAAAATATCAAGAGATTTATAAGAAAAGGGTTCAAGAAATTGAAGAAGATTACGGCAATTTTATTTTAATAACCACTTCTTATGATCTTTCTAATAGTGCATTTGGTCACGAAAGAGTATTCTCAAAAGAGAATTATTTCGACTTTTCTAGTAGTGATAGTGTTAAGAATTTTGGGAAATGGTGGCTTCATACTTCAAAAATGTGTTCGGAGTTTGTCAATTTAATTCTTAATTTAAGTCAAGAACTTCCTGAAGGTATAAATATTGTAATTAGACCTCATCCCTCTGAATCTTCTGAATTATATGAAGCTGCATTTAGAAACTTTAAAAATATAAATATTGTTTCTAGCGATTCTATAGTTCCATGGATTCTAGCTTCAAAATTTCTTATCTCTGAAGGTTGTACAACAATTTTTGAAGCAAAAAGATTAGGCAAGGATGTTCTGATTTTTAATCCATTAGATAATCCAGAAATGGAAATGTTTTTGCCAGGGATTATGGGCCAAAAGATTAAGGAGGCTTCTGAAGTAATAAAATTTATTGGAGAATCGCAATCTGAAAAATATTGTCTTAACAACATTAGAAAGAATCCAAGAGCTGCTAAGATGCTTTCAAACTTATACAATATTGACTCTTTTGAGCTCATTTCAGATATAATCAAAAATATCCAAACAAAGTCTAGAAATAATTCTTATAGATATTTTGTCAAAAGTCCTTTCAGGCTTCATTCTTATATTTTTTTGAGAGAGATTGCTCTATATATTCGTAAATTTTTAAGAATATTTAACAAAATGAAACAAAAAGAGTATTTGGGTTATCAAAAAACTTTCTCAAAATTTGATCGTAAAGAATTAATTAGAAAACTTGAGATTATTGCATCAGTTCTTGGAAAAGAAATTACTATCAAGTTTGTTGGTAAAGAGTTTGCATATTTGCTATTAAAAAAAGAAGAGTAGTGTATTGATTAAGGGAATTTATAAAACTTTTTTACCTTTAAAGGTTAGAATTTGGCTTTGGAATAGAAGGCATGACCTTAGGCTGATTTTTACCTCTTTTAGAACTCTCTATAGAAAATATTTGTATGATAATTCCCCTGAGGCATATTCAGAATTGCAATTAATATATGAATATGAATCGCTTATAAAATCTAAAAATTTATCAGATTTTAAAAGTAAGCTTGAAAGCAATGGAATTAGTTATTTTGAAGGTGAGTTCCAGATTTTTATTACCAAAAATAATCTAAGTAAAGTTATAAAATCAGATTATGAAAAGTCTTTCGGCTTAAAAATTATCAAAAGTACTGAGTTTGGAGATTGTTCAACTCCTATGATAATGTCAAAAAATGTTTCTGATTCTTCTACATATTTACACAAGAAACTTGTTGGTTCGGTATCAGACGTTCTAACAGTAGAAAATTTGCTTTACCATCATAATCTTTCCCCCAGGGTTTTTGATTTGATTAAATTAAAACTTGATGATGCTGTTTATTTTGGCCTTATTGTTGAAGATTATGGCGATGAATTTGTTTATGGATCCGAAGCAGAGACTTTTTTAAAAGATTTTTTTGGTATTTGTGAAAATATTGGTATTGATATTGTAGGCGGAGAAGATCAAAGTGACTTCAAACCTCCAAAGTTCAAGAATAATATTGTAAGAGATCAATCTACAAAAAAAATAGGCTACGTTGATATACAAAATTTCTACTTGAACAAAAGCCACTTCCATAAGAGATTACAAGATAAGATAAATACCTATACTCCTTTCGGAGAAAAATCCATATTCAAGAAGGGCTTGTATGCTTATCAGGGAGGAATCGGATATGGCATTAAAGGTAAAAGAGATAGTGAACTAAGATTAGAAAAAACAAAAATTTTTTTAAACCGTAATAATGTCTCATTAATTAAGCAAGATGTTCTAGATGTTGGATGTAACTTGGGGCTATTTCTTTTCTATTCTTTATCTGAGGGAGCAAAGTATGCTTGTGGTCTAGACACTCCAGAAATAGCACCTGTAACTCGTGAATTGCTTTTTTCTAAAAGTTTTACAAGATTCGATGTCTTTGGAGAAGACTTGAGAAAAGCTAAGCTAAAAAATCTTAAGAAGAAAAAATTTAATTTTGTTTTTTACATGTCGATTGAGAAACACATTGGCTTCCCAGAATGGTTTACTAAATTATCTATAGATTGGATGCTTTATGAGGGGCATGAAGGAGAGAATCATAAGATTCTACTTCAGAAGTTAAAAGCTCAAAATTGGGATAAATATATTGTAGATAAAGATATAATCGCAGATGGTGACTCTCTCAAAAGGCCAATTTTCCTTTTAGACTTTTCAAAGAAATAGCCCACATAAAATGAATCTGCCAATTTCTGATATTTTTTCTCTTTTCCAAAAAGGAGAAAAGTGGTGTATCTTAGTGGTTTTTCTTACATTGATTCTCTTATCAATTCTTGAAGCTACTGGTATATACATACTTGCAGTTGTTGCTGGATTGTTAATTGGGAAGAATATAGTAGAGCTTACTCCAGAACTTTTTTCTAGATTCCTAGAGCCCTTCTCAAATAATGATTTACTAGTTTTATTTGTTTCATTTTTCTTTTTGAAAGGTGTTATGTTTCTGATCTCACAAAATAAGATTTATGGGTTTCTATACAGAAAATACTCAAATATTGCCAGTGAACTTGTAATCGAATATACATCTAGATCATATAAAGAGTTTACTAAGTTTCCACCTTCTGTATATCACAGAAATATTAACAGCGACTCTTTTTGGGTAATTGCAAATGTCATCATTCCTTTTTTTAATATGTTGGTGGAAGTATTATTAATTGCAATACTTTTGTCATATTTGACAATTGCTTTTTTCGAAGAAATAAATTTTCTGTACTTATTATTGGCGCCAATAATTTTTAAACTTATTCTTATACACAAGAAATATGTAAAAAGAAGAGGTGAAGAATCTCAGAATCGATTAGGGGAAATAAATAGAATTACTAGAGAAATTCTTAACAATTTTAAATTCATTAAAGTCGGACATTTATATCCGTTCACAAAAGCAATGGTAGAGGAGAGTGTAAGAGCTTATGGCAGAAACTCAGCCTTTTTGAAAGTCATTGCACAATTACCAAGACATATTTTTGAATTTCTCGCCATTTTTTCTATTGCTATTTTCTCAATAACAAATAAAAGTGAAATTGTTTACTCATCTTCCTCAGGCTTTTTGCTCATTGGTTTAATTCGTTCATTGCCAAGTCTGAATAGGATAATGAGTGACTTTACAATGATTTCATATTACCAACCTTCACTAAAGGTAGTAAATAATGATCTTAAAAATGCTGAAAAAAGAAAAAAAATAATTAATCAAAATCCTATTGATATAAAGGTCTCAAGTCTTAACTTAAAAGATGTTTGTTTTAGTTATGATGGTCTAGAAAATATGATGCTTAGGAATATTAATTTAGAGTTTAAGCTGGGTCGTTTATATGTTATCAAAGGATTAAGTGGCTCGGGTAAAACTACTTTAGTAAACATTTTAGCTGGTCTTTTGGAACCAGTAAGTGGCTCAATTTTTATTAACAATAGAGAAATTAATTTATACAATGAGAATATCAGCCAGATTATTTCATATACACCTCAAGATGTAATTTTAAATAAGGGAACCCTTAAAGAAAATATTGAATTTGGAAATACCTCTAACGAAAAATTACTATCTAAAGCAATTTATGCTTCATGTATCGATGATATGGAGAGACAATTAGAATTATCTTCTAATTTAGACGAGTCAGCTAACTCACTTTCTGGTGGAGAAAAACAAAGAGTCTCTATTGCTAGATCATTATATAAAAATAACCAAATAATGATTTTTGATGAATCCACATCTGCACTAGACATCAAAACACAACGTGAAGTGATAGATAGAATTAAAGCAGAATATAAAGATACTATTCTTATATTTGTTGCGCATAGGCCAGAAATTTATGATTTGGCTGATGAAATAATAGAGATCAACAAAGGCTAGGTGAATGAAGTTTGACTCTGTGATTTTTGTACTGCCCAATTTACACATTGGAGGTGCAGAAAGAAATGTGTTAAATCTTGTTTCTAATTGGCATAAATTTTCCAATCTTAAGATATATTTAATACTTTTCGAGAGAGTTGAAAACGAGTATGAATTTCCAAAAGGTGTAGATATTATTATTCTTAATAGTAGAAGTTCATTTGCTATTTATATAGATTTATTCAAAAAAATTAGAGAACTAAATCCTTTATGCGTTTTTTCAAATCTTGGAGCAAACCATAAATTGGCAATATTAAGGTTGTTTTTATGGAATATTAAATTATTTTCAAGAATTGGCAACGATGTTCCTAAATATCTTTTAGATGTAAAAAAAAATAGAGGATATCTGAGATATTTTTTTGAAAGACTTCTTATCTTTATTTCATTATTACTCAGTAATAAAATTATTGTTCAAAGTGACGCTATGAAAGCTGGATTAATTAATCAGTATCATTTTTCTTCATTTGTTTTTAAGAGCAGAATAATACAGATTAATAATATTCTCTCAAGTTTCGATGATATTAAATTAATTAAGAAATCTATCAGCCCTGAAACAATGAACTTTATAGTTTTGTCCTCTCTAAAAAAACAAAAAAATATTGATTTTTTATTAAACGCATTTAAATACATTAATCAAGAATTTGAAAATGCTAATCTCAGTATCTTTGGAAATGGTCCTGAGTTTAATTATTTACAAAAAATAATAGAAACTAAAAAACTTGATAAATTTATTTATTTAAAAGGGTTTACTAAAAGTAATACTGCATTTGCTGGTGCAAATTTTTATATCAACTCTTCTTTATACGAAGGTGTATCAAATGGAATTCTAGAGGCAATGATGATAGGCATACCAATATTTACTTCGAATACTTCAGGCTCATTGGTTCTGGATGAGGCCTCTATTGATGGTTTTTATTCGATGAAAATTGATTCACCTGAAAATTTTGCTCAAAAAGTTATACAAATTATTAAGAATTATGGTTTTAAATTTCATAATAGAGAAATATTTCTGGAGAAATTCTCTGCGAAACTTGTAATTAATGACTATATCAATCTTATTCCAATCAAGAAAAAACGAAAATAAGTTAGCAATAATAGTTACCATAGAAGCATATGATAAATTTATCTGTTCCATACTTACCAAAAAAAACGACTTATTTAAAGTACATTGATAGAATTTTTGAAACTAGGTGTCTTACAAATAAAGGCCCTCTTGTGAGTGAGCTCGAAGAGAGACTATCAGGTTTTCTTAATGTCAAGAATGTAATTTGTGTTGCAAACGGAACTTTTGCACTTCAAGTTGCATATAAACTACTTGGTGTTTCTAATAATGTAATCACAACACCATTTAGCTTTATAGCTACATCAAGCAGCCTGCTTTGGGATGGTATTGAACCAATATTTGTTGATATAGATAAAAATACTTATAATCTGGATGAAAAAAAAATCATTAAAGGAGATTATAGCCCTGAGTTAATTGTTGCAACTCATGTATATGGAAATCCATGCCAAATTGATTACGTTAAGAATGAACTAAAAAGTCCACCAAAAATTATCTATGATGCGTCTCATGCTTTTGGAGTGGAGGTAAAAGATGATTCTCTTTTTTCATGGGGTGATATTTCTGTTGCAAGTCTTCATGCCACAAAGATATTTCATACTGCTGAGGGAGGAATTATATGCACTAATGATGACTCAATTGCTGAAGAGGCAAGATTAAGGATAAATTTTGGCTTCGCAGGTAAAGATAAAATTGAGGCACTAGGTATTAATGGAAAAATGCATGAATTCTCTGCTGCTCTCGGTCTTGCCATACTTGATGATATGAAAGATATAATTAAGAAAAGATCAATAATTTCTGACATATACGCTGAAAAATTATCAAGTCATTTTTTATTACAAAAATTTCACCATAATTCAAAAAATAATCATTCGTGGTTTTCAATTCTTTGTCAGAATGAAAATCAAAGGGACGATATATATTTTAAGTTAATCAAAAAAGGTATTTTGCTCAGAAGATACTTTTTCCCAAGTTTGAATAAAGTTAAGATTTTTGAAAAGCATTACAATTGCCCTGTTTCTGAAAGTATCTCTTCGAGAATTCTATGCTTGCCAATTCATACAGAGTTAACTGAGAAAGAGGCAGTCATGGTGGCTGATGAAATAATCAAACTTGCTTAAGAGTGTTTATGCATATTAGAAACTTTTTTACAAGTTACCAGCATTTTTCTGCATCTTTATTTTCCCTGAATAAATTTTTTGCCCAGGGGATTGCTTTTATTTTTATTCCTTTGTTCACTGAGATAGTTGGCGTCGATTTTCTCTATGCTCTTTCCATCTACTTGCTTTCATTAGCTTTAATTAGCTCCTTAGATCAAGGTTTGCAATTAAGCATAATTTCCAGTGTCAGTAAATTTAAAAGAATTTCAGAAAAACATTATTTTGTAAAAAAAATTACTTTTTCAGGTATTCAGATTTATCCTTTAATAATTTTTTTGGTTTTATTATTTGTATTTGATTTTAAGAAAGATTTTATTTTTTTTGGTAGCAAATTAGAAAGTTGGTATGTTTATTTCTGGATATTTGCTTTCTTACAAATTAAATCTCTATTAAACCTTCTTATTACCTCAGCCATAATATTAGATGAGAAACTTAGAATTAATATCCTAAATTTTTTTCTTAGTTTGATTACTGTTTTTTTGATATCAATTTCAATTTATGGTGAAGCTCTTTTATTTTATGAGTTAGTTATATCTTTGATAATAATCCACACAGCCTTTATATTTTTTGCAAATAAATTTATTGTTTTTTCAAACAATAAATCGGGTCTAAGTGATTTTCTTTCATACAAAAAATATATAAAAGAAATTCTTTATGATTCTAGGTTCTTAACCTTGAGTAATATCTTATGGTTCCTAACCGCTTACATAGACAAATTAATAATCCTTAGCTTTTCTTCCGATGAGCAATTTACTTTTTTAATGTTGGCAACTGTTATTGCAAGTATCCCAGTAATCTTTATTTCTTCAGCAAATCGTTTCTTATTAAATATTTTTGCTTCTGAGAATTTAGTGAAATTTAACAAAGATAATTATAAAAAATTTAAGAAATATTTTTTTAATATGACATTGATAGCTATATTGATAACATTAGTTATTTCAGTCCATATTAAAGGAATTCTAGGAGGCTACTTCAACATTAATATTAGTAGCGATATAAATTCTTGGGCTCTTGAACTGTACCCATTTGCATTTTTATTTATTGCATTAAGTTCAATGATAAGTATGGGATTAATAATTTTAAAAAAACAAAAGCTAATTTTTAAGATTTCTTTGCTATTCTCTATTACTCAAATACTCATCGGCTACTTAGTTTTTAATTTCACAGGTATAAATGGATTAATGTTATTTATGGTAATCTTCAGATTATTGGCATTTCTGACTTCAGCGTCAATATTTAATATTTTTGCAGAAAAAAGCCTTTATAAATTTTATGAGATACTCAAAAATATTATTTTTATTGTTGTATTATCAATGATGATAATTGGAGCTAATAAATATTTTTTAGACTTAGATCTGAAAAATCTTAACAATATTTTGATAATTAGTGTTTGTAACTTCCTGATTATTTCCTTTCTTACTATTGCTTCTAGTAGTTTTGAAGAATTTAAATCTATGTTTGGCAATGAAAAATGAAAAAGAATTAATTAATTCCTGGCAGTATGGCAGTATAGAGAAGCCTTTAGTTAGTATTTGTTGTTTAACTTTCAATCATTCTGAATTTTTAGAAAAATGTTTAAAAGGTTTTTTGGGGCAGCAAACAAAATTCTCATTTGAGATACTAATTTACGACGACTTTTCAACTGATTGCAATCAAGAAATCATTAGTAAGTATCATTTGCTATACCCTAATATAATTAAGCCTATACTAAGTAGTGAAAATCAATATAGTAGGGGTGAAAAAGTAAATTATAAATACAATTTCTTGAGGGCATCAGGGACATACATAGCATTGTGCGAAGGTGATGATTATTGGCATCAACCAGAGAAACTGGAGTTGCAAATTTCATTTATGCAATCTAACCCAAATGTAGGGTTGACATGGCATAGGGCAATCCTCAACAATTACCAAGAAAAGTCCTGGTCAATTAGCCCCATGCCATTTTTATGTAAGTACTTTTATTTTTTCTGTTTTCTTAGAACTGGTGGAGGATTTATTCCAACGAATTCTATTATCTTTAAAAAGAAATCATTATCCGCAGGCTTGGGAAATTGGCTTACAAAAAGTCCAGTAGGAGATGCGCCAATAAAGCTATGGCATATAATTCACTCAGATATTTATTTTCTGAATGAAAATTTAAGCACATCAAATAGACTAGTAAATGGCAGTTGGTCCCTAAAACATAGTAAAGATAATGCTTTTAAGATCGAACACTTAAAGAAAATTATAGAATTTAATCTATTCCTGTTATCTTTAAAAGAGTGTAAGAAATTTATGCTTTTATTATGGCTTAGTTTGAATTTAACAAATCTAGCTGTAGTTTTTTTTCAAGGGTTGCAAATACAAAAAAAAGTAACTAAGACATAATGAGAATATAAGGAAAGAATATGAAAGGAATTATCTTAGCAGGCGGGGCGGGTTCGAGGCTTTTTCCTATAACTGCAAATATCTCGAAACAGCTTCTTCCCGTTTACAACAAGCCTATGATTTACTATCCCCTGAGTACTTTAATGCTTGCAAATATTAGGGAAATTTTAATAATTACTACACCGAGGGATAAAACATTATTCCAAGGAATGCTTGGAGATGGAAGACAATGGGGGCTAAATATAGAATATAAGATTCAAGATAATCCAAATGGAATAGCTGAGGCCTTTATTATTGGCGAGAATTTTATTGGAAATGATTCTGTATCTCTTGTCCTTGGAGATAACATTTTATTTGGTCATAATCTTCAAAACTCACTTGAAAAATTTAGCAATCTTAAAGATGGGGCAGCAGTTTTTGCATATCAAGTTAAAGATCCAGAAAGATATGGTGTTGTAGAATTTAATAAATTTAACAATGTCCTATCAATTGAAGAAAAACCAGAGAATCCAAAGTCTAATTATGCTGTGATTGGTTTATATTTCTATTCAAATTCTGTAATTGAAATAGCAAAATCAATTAAACCTTCAAACAGGGGTGAGCTAGAAATTACTGATATTAATAAAGTTTACCTAAACTCAAATAGTTTACAGGTTGAAGGCCTTGGAAGAGGAAGTGCATGGTTTGATGCTGGAACTTTTGATTCTCTTATGGATGCATCTCAATTTATTCAAACTATTGAGAATAGGCAAGGATTACAAATAGCCTGTCTAGAAGAAATTGCTTTGAGAAAAAATTGGATTTCTAAAAATGATGTTTTGGCAATTTCTAAAAATCTTAAAAATAGTTATGGTTCTTATCTTGAATCATTAGTAAGATAAAATTTTTATGGATATTCTTAAAACAGAACTGAATGATTTAATTTTAATTAGGCCTGATATTTTTTCAGATAACAGGGGTTTCTTTTATGAGAGCTGGAATGTTAAATCTTTTAACAAATTTTTAAATAAGCAAATCAACTTTGTCCAGGATAACCATTCCAGATCCAAAAGAGGAACTCTTAGGGGTTTACACTATCAATTAAAGAAACCACAAGCTAAGCTAGTTAGGGTGGTTAAGGGAAGAGTTATTGATGTTGCGTTAGATTTGAGAAAGTCTTCATCAACTTTTGGGAAATATTTTTCTGTCGAACTATCAGAAGACAATAAATTGCAGATGTGGATTCCAGAAGGTTTTGCTCATGGTTTTATAGCTATTTCAGAGCAGGTAGATTTTTGCTATAAGACAACAGAATTCTATTTTCCTGATGATGAACATACTATTATCTGGAACGATACAGATATCCAAATTGACTGGATGCTAAATAATATAGAGCCTATTGTTTCTGACAAAGATAGACTAGGGGTTAACTTTAAAGATGCAAGTTATTTTGATTAAAAGATGAAAGTATTGCTTACTGGCTGTTCTGGACAACTCGGAAACAGTATAAAAAATCTTACTGGTGCTAATTTTGAGTTAATTACTCCTAATAGCCAGGATTTAAATTTTTTAGAGCCGAAAAAATTAATGCAAAAACTTAACTTTTTTTCGCCAAATATTATCATTAATGCTGCTGCATATACTCAAGTTGATAATGCAGAACAAAATAAAGATATAGCATTAAAAATTAATGGCGAGGCTCCACTAATATTGGCAGAATATTCCTATAAAAGGGATATTCCATTATTTCACTTCTCAACTGATTATGTCTTTGATGGAAAAAAATCTACTCCCTATACCGAAGAAGATAGCCCAAATCCAATAAATACTTATGGAGAGTCAAAACTTTTTGGCGATTTAAATATTTTTAATAATGCTGAAAAGTTTATTATTTTCAGAACTAGTTGGGTTTACAACAAACATTACGGCAAAAATTTTTTTAGAACGATGCAAAAACTCTTCAGAGAAAAGGAAGAGATAAGAGTAGTTGATGATCAAATTGGAAGTCCAACAAATACAACATATTTGGCCAATGCATGTCTTAGTTTTATTAAAAATTATTATCAAGGCAATGATATGAGTAAGTTATGGGGCCTTTATAACATCTCTGGAGATAGTGAGGTAAGTTGGTATGACTTTGCATTAAAGATTTTTAATAATGAAAAAAAGAATAATCTCAAAACAAAAAAAATTATCCCAATCAAGACTTCAGATTTGCCTATAATAGCCAAAAGGCCAGAGTATTCCTGTCTTGATAATGCGCTTATTAAAAAAACGCTCCTAAATATTTAATACCTTTTTATCAGTTAAAAATGAAAATACTTGTTACTGGCGCTGCAGGATTTATAGGTTCAAATTTAATTGAAAGACTTCTGGAAAGAGGTGATTCTGTTCTTGGTATTGATAATCACAATGATTATTATGACCCACAAATTAAGCAGGATAGAATTAATAAATTCATTAGCAATCCCAGTTATGTTCATTTGAAAATTGATATCTCTGATAGGATAGAAACTAACAAAGTCTTTGCAAAGTACAAGCCTAATAAAGTTGTAAATCTAGCAGCTCAAGCTGGTGTTAGATATTCTATAGAAAATCCTAATGCATATATTGATAGTAATATTGTAGGTTTTGCAAACATATTAGAAGGCTGTAGAAATTTCAATATTGAGCATCTAGTCTACGCTAGCTCTTCAAGTGTTTACGGAGCTAATACTGTTATGCCATTCTCAATTCATGATAATGTTGACCACCCATTATCTTTGTATGCGGCTAGTAAGAAATCAAATGAGCTTATGGCTCATACTTATAGCCATTTATATGGTTTGCCAACAACAGGACTACGTTTTTTTACTGTTTATGGTCCTTGGGGTAGGCCTGATATGGCTTTATTTAAATTTACCAAAAATATTCTTGCTGGAAAAGAAATCGATGTTTTCAATTATGGAAAACATCGAAGAGACTTTACATATATTGACGATATTGTTGAGGGTATATTGAGGGTTATAGACTCCCCTTCAAAGGGTAATCCTAAATGGACTGGTGCGAATCCTGATCCGGGATCAAGTATTGACCCATGGAGAGTCTATAATATCGGAAATAATGCACCTGTTGAGCTTATGGATTATATTCGTGCAATCGAGGAAGCGCTACAAATAAAAGCAAAAATTAATTTTCTTCCTTTGCAACCTGGTGATGTTCCAGATACCTATGCAAATATAGAGGATCTCAGAAATGATTTTGATTTCAATCCTCAAACGCCTATATCTGAAGGTATAGATAAGTTTATCCGATGGTATCGAAATTATTATCCACATGAGTTCAATTCTTGATATAAATAATATAAGAATAGCTATTGTAGGTCTGGGTTATGTAGGTCTCCCGTTAGCTGTTGAATTCGGAAAGATAAGAGAAACTATTGGGTTTGATGTTAGCAAAGATAGGGTTAATGAGCTCCTATTAGCAGAGGATAAAACCCAAGAAGTGCCAAGGAAAGATCTCCTGTCAGCTAAATATCTCAAATATTCACACCGCTTAAAAGATATTAGCGATTGTAATTGTTTCATTATTACTGTACCAACACCAATCGATGATTATAATAAGCCAGATCTTTCGCCTCTTAAGTTTGCCACCACTTCTATTGGTTCAATTCTTAAAAGAGGAGATATAGTTATTTATGAATCAACTGTTTATCCTGGGACTACCGAGGAAGTTTGTGTTCCAATTCTCGAGAAAGAATCAAATTTGGAATACAATAAAGATTTCTTCTGTGGATACTCCCCTGAGAGAATAAACCCTGGAGATAAAGAGCATAGACTTATAAATATAAAAAAAGTTACTTCTGGCTCAAATAAGTCTATTGCCAAATTAATTGACCAGCTATATAGGCAAATTATTATCGCTGGCACTCATCTAACAAGCAGTATAAAGGTTGCTGAGGCAGCAAAAGTTATAGAAAATACACAAAGAGATATAAATATTGCTCTCATAAATGAATTGGCAATCATTTTTAATCTATTAAATATCAATACCCAAGAGGTTTTAGATGCTGCTGGAACTAAGTGGAATTTCTTACCTTTTAAGCCAGGATTGGTTGGAGGTCACTGTATAAGTGTTGACCCATACTATCTAACTTATAAGGCTCAAAAAATGGGATACACTCCGGAGGTTATTTTAGCCGGAAGAAGACTAAATGACAGTATGGGAAAATATGTAGTTTCTCAACTTATAAAAAAAATGATCCAGAAAAATATTAAGGTTGATGGTGCTTCAGTTTTAATTCTTGGATTTACATTTAAAGAGAATTGTCCTGACATGAGAAATACCAGAGTTGTAGACATACACAACGAGTTAAAAGAATATGGTTGTAACGTAGATATTTTTGATCCGATTGCAGATTCTAATCAATCAATCAATGAATATAATATTGATTTAATTGACAAACCTAAAAAAGGTAATTATTCCGCAGTTGTTATTGCAGTTAGTCATGATTATTTTAAGAAACTTAGTTTTAATAATATAAAAAATTTCTGTGATCATAATTCTTTGATTTATGATCTCAAAAATGTTATCGAGTCAGATAAAGTAGATATTCGGTTATGATAAATTCAACAAAGAATATTCTAATAACTGGAGGTGCTGGATTTATTGGCTCAGCATTAATTAGATTTCTCATTAAAAATACGGAAGACTCAATTTTAAATATTGATAAATTGACTTATGCTGGAATTCCTGAAAATTTAAGGGATATTGATAAAAGTCCAAGATATAAATTTGTTAAGGGCGATATCTGCAATAAAGAATTGATATCCAAGTGTTTTTCTGAATTTAAGCCAGATATAGTTATGCACCTTGCAGCTGAGTCACACGTGGATAGATCCATAGAAGGTCCAAGTTTATTTATTGATTCTAATATTATTGGAACGTATACAATGCTTGAAGTTTCAAGAAATTTCATTAATGAGACTGCAAGAGAATTTATTTTTCATCATATTTCTACAGATGAAGTTTATGGAAGTTTGGGGTCTGACGGTCTCTTTACAGAACAAAGTCCCTATGATCCAAGTTCCCCATATTCAGCTTCAAAAGCTGCTTCAGATCATCTCGTAAGGGCATGGAATAGAACATACAAACTCCCAGTAATAATTACAAATTGCTCAAATAACTTTGGTCCATTTCAGTTTCCAGAAAAACTTATTCCAGTAACAATTCTTAACGCCATTCAAGGTAAAAAAATTCCTATTTATGGCAATGGTCTCCAGATAAGAGATTGGCTTTATGTTGATGATCATGCTAGTGCATTGTACAAAGTTGTGACCTTAGGCAAGAATGGTGATACATACAATATTGGCGGAAATAATGAAAAAACAAATATAGAGGTTGTTAACAGCGTTTGTCAAATATTGGATGAAATTGCACCAGCTCCAAAAAATCTAAAAATAACATCATACAAAGATCTAATTTCTCACGTTCAAGACAGACCTGGGCATGATTCTAGATACGCTATAGATTCGACAAAAGTTCAAAAAGAAATTGGATGGGAGCCAAAAGAGAGCTTCGAATCAGGGCTTTATAAGACCGTTGAATGGTACTTAAAAAATACCAATTTTTGCAATCAAATTTTAAAGAATAGTTAAATAATTAATGAAAAAGTTTAACGGCATACTTTGTTCTAATTGTTCAAGTTATCTTAAATTTAAATCAAATGAATTGATATGCTGTTCAGAATGCGAAAGTCAATATAAGGTTATTGGAAATGTGGTAAATATGAATATCGATAGTTATCATGATAATTTTGGTTATCAGTGGAATATTCATTCAAAAACTCAACTAGATTCCCATAACGGGTCAAATGAGTCTGAGTCTAGGCTTTTGAACCAGTCAAAACTAACTAGAAAAGATTTTGTTGGTAAAAGAATACTGGAAATTGGTTCCGGTAATGGAAGGTTTACAGAAATACTCTTGAAATATGGCGCCAAAGTCGTTTCATGTGATTACAGTTCAGCTATTTATGCAAATTATGACAATAACAATTGTTCATCTGCTATCTTTTTGAGGGCTAATTTATTTAATATTAATATTGAGCCTGATTACTTTGATATGGTTATTTGTTATGGAGTCATTCAACACACAGGAAATAATCAAAATGCTATTGAAAAACTATACTCTTTGCCAATAAAGAAAAACGGTCTACTATTAATGGATATATACTCTAATAGCATCAGACACTTCAATCCATTTATCTATGTGATAAGATTTTTCGTTTCATTCCACAGTGGAACTATTGAAGATAAATATAACTTAATTACAAGATTTATTAATTTAGTTTTTCCTAGCCAATTATGGCTTTTAAAACAAACTAGGAAATGGAGTCTATTAGGAAGAATCATTGAGTTAGTTATCAACAGATCACCAAATAGTGTTTATGGGATTAACTTATATTTAGATCAAAAAATCAGTATTGATATCGCTAAAAGTTGGTCTATACTCGATACTTTTGATGCTTGGTTCCCAAAACATGACAACCCTGTAAGTTTTAAAACATGGAACAAACTTAACTTTCTGTTTTCTAAGAAATATAATTTCTCTGTAAACTATATTGGAACATCAGGTCAAGGAAATATAGTTGTTTCTTCAAAAAATTAGTCAAGCAGTTATAAAACAAAAATATTATCTTGTTTTATTAATTTTCTTTGCTTTCGCAGTGTTAATTTCTTA
>Ga0181590_10002195_pt1 | contig 16470 bp, 26 predicted proteins | sample 071ome_34_FD_132446 | JGI IMG/M metagenome (GOLD analysis project Ga0181590, IMG submission 132446) | Coastal salt marsh microbial communities from the Groves Creek Marsh, Skidaway Island, Georgia - 071411BT metaG (megahit assembly) | ecosystem: Environmental > Aquatic > Marine > Intertidal...
CACTCAGTCGATGGCATGGCAAACATGGTGTTCTCTATGTTAGAGGAAGGGTGGGGCGATGCGGAAATCTGTAATCAATTAGGCATGGAGCCAGAGGAATTATTGCGCCTAAAGCATATTACTGGTTTCTCAAAGCTGTTTGAAAATGCCGAATACAAAAAGGCATGGGTAACAAAACAGCAAATACTCATCAAAAAGAAATGGCAAGATGAACAAGCGGTATAAAATCGGGTTTACCTGTTCTTGTTTCGATCTTTTACATGCGGGTCATATATCAATGTTGCAGGAAGCCAAGTCGGTCTGTGATTATCTTATTGTAGGGTTGCAGACTGATCCTACCATAGATAGGCCAGAAAAGAACAAGCCAATTCAAAGCCTGTTAGAGCGACAAATACAGCTTTCCGCAGTCAAATATGTAGATCAGGTCATAGTATATGAGACAGAGAACGATTTGTTAGATTTGCTCTTTGCCTTGCCTATAGATGTCAGAATATTAGGTCAGGAATATACACTAAAGCCATTTACTGGCTGCAATATGGTCGGCATGGAGTTCTATTTTAATAAGAGACAGCACAAATGGTCATCTAGCGAATTACGCGAGAGACTGGTCAAATGTGAAAATAACTGATAATGTTGGGAACATGGTTAACAAAATTGATGAAACATTAAAACGAAAACTCAAGGACGAGTTCGTGCATGGATATCTAGATGAAAATGGGGTGCGTCAGTATCCTACAATTCTTGCATTATCTAAGCGTCATGATGTGGCGAATATTAGCTTGCACAGGTGGTCAAAGAAAGAAAACTGGCAAGAGGAAAAGAACCGTGTGCAGACGGAATATGAATTAGCCGTCGAGCGTGAGCGCATGGAAGTCATGGTAAAGCATGGGAAGAACCTTGATGATCGGTCAATAAATCTTGCGATGGGGATGCTGACAGATGCAGCGCGAAGAATAACAGAGGATCAAGATACCCGCAGACAGCTGCAAAATCTGTATGAACTTCCGAGAGAGACAGGGGAGCAAGCACAGCAACGCGAAAAATTGCTTGATGATTTCTTTGAACAGAACAAGCAGAAAAAGATATTGTCACCGCATGATATGCGTTCAATTGCAGGGATCGTATCGGAAGCGCAAAAGATTGGTAAATTAGCATTGGGTCAGGCCCAAGAGATTAGTAAGGTATCCGCGCATGTCTCAGCACCAGAAAGTTTACGAGAGATTATCTCAGACTTGGACGAACTTGCCGCAGCCAAGTCATCAACAGCAAAGCACACTATACAGTGATTGGATAAAGATGGCGCGACCAGAACAGATCACCCCAACAGGTGATTGGAATGTCTGGTTGATCTTAGCGGGGCGCGGTTGGGGCAAGACAATGACAGGAGCATTTGATACTATGCTCTATGCCCTTAACAACCCAGAAAGCCGTGTAGCAGTAGTTGTCCCGACCTTTGGCGATCTGCGCCGTGTAGCCTTTGGTGGTGTGTCTGGTATTCTTAAATGGTTGCCAGATGAATGTTTGATGAAGGGTCGCGGACAGGGGTATTCATCGTCAGCACAGGAGATCAGGCTATACAATGGGTCATTGATCCAAGGCTTTGCGGCGACAGAACCAGAGCGTTTGCGTGGCCCTCAGTTTCACAGGGCATGGTGTGACGAGATTGCAGCTTGGTTTTATCCAGAGGCATTTGACCAATTAATGTTTGGATTGCGTCTAGGGGAAAATCCACAATGCGTAATTACTACAACGCCAAAGCCAAATGAATTGACCAGGTCTTTAATAAAAAGAACAAGCACAGTTGTGACCAGAGGTAGCACATTTGATAATGCTGCAAACCTTGCACCCGCCGCGCTACAGCAGCTTAAAGAGAAATATGAGGGTACGCGACTTGGTCGTCAGGAATTATACGCAGAAGTCCTAGACGACATAGAAGGTGCGCTTTGGTCATACAGCATGATTGAAAAGAACCGAGCAACAGAAACTCCAGAATACCAAAGGATTGTTGTTGCCTTAGACCCCGCTGTTACGAGCGGAGATGATAGCGATGAAACTGGGATTGTCGTTGCAGCAAGGGGGCAAGACGACGAATTTTATGTTTTAGAGGACGCTACAATCAAGGCAAGTCCAGATGGTTGGGCCAGACTGGCGATTGAGCTGTATCATAAGTATAATGCCGATAGGATCATTGCAGAAGTCAATAACGGTGGAGATTTGGTCGAAAGAGTGGTAAGAACTATAGAGAGGGTTCCATACTCGGCAGTTCGCGCAAGTCGTGGTAAGCTAGTAAGAGCCGAGCCGATTGCGGCATTATATGAGCAAGGAAAAGTACACCATGTTGGTGAGTTCAAAGAACTGGAGGATCAGTTGATAAGCTATACACCAACATCACGGAAATCGCCCGACAGACTGGATGCCCTTGTATGGGCTATAACAGAGTTGTCACAACGCAGTGGTAAACCCGCTTGGAGAATTAGCTAATGGGTATTTTGGACAATTTACGAAATGCAGTTTTTGGGCAATCATTACAGATCAAAGAAGCCCCAAAGGTTTATTTGCAAGGCGCGATGTTAGGCCACAATCGCAGAGATAACTTCAAGGCTTATGCGCGAGAGGGTTACCAAGAGAACGCTATTGTATATCGCTGCGTTAATGAGATTGCGAATGGTGCAGCGTCTATCCCATTCAAAGTCTTTCAGGGCGACCAAGAGTTAGAGCAGCATCCATTGGTTTCATTGCTAAATCGTCCAAACCCTATGCAAGCGGGGGTAGAATATTTCCAAGCACTTTATTCATTTCTATTGCTTTCAGGAAACAGTTATGCCCTAGCGTCTGCTGTCAATCAGGTCCCAACGGAATTGCACTTGCTGCGTCCAGATCGGATTGAAATAGAGCCAAGCGATACGTCTATCCCTAAGTCTTATAAATATAAGCTGAATAATCAAGTTGTTGCACGATACGAAGCCGATCCAGTGTCAGGACAATCAGAGGTCAAGCATTTCAAGATGTGGAACCCGCTTGACGATTATCTTGGTCTTAGCCCCCTTATGGCAGCGGCAGTAGACCTTGATCAGCACAATATGATTGCCAAGCACAATATTGGTCTATTGGAGAATGGTGCAAGACCATCTGGCGCAATTGTTTTCCAGCCCAAAGACGATAGCGGAAGTAGCATGATGCTTACAGACGCACAGCGTGAGCAAGTCCAAAAAGATTTAGAATATAGATTTTCAGGTCAAAAGAATGCGGGACGCCCGATGTTACTTGAGGGTGATTTCGATTGGAAAGAAATGGCGATGTCCCCGCGCGACATGGATTTCCTACAGAACAAGCATATGGCTGCTAAAGATATTGCGCTTTGTTTTGGCGTCCCGTCACAACTAATTGGCATTCCTGACAGTCAAACATACGCTAATGTTCAAGAGGCACGTCTTGCGCTGTACGAGGAAACAATCATCCCACTAGCGCGTAGAATAGAGAGCGATTTGAACGAATGGCTGGCCCCTAGCTTCGGTGACAATATCCGCATTGAATATGATGTAGAGCAAATCCCAGCCATGACAGAACGCCGCCGCCGCATATATGAGAATGTAACAAATGCGGTTGCGCAAGGTATTATCAGCCGCAATGAAGCGCGTGAACGTCTAGGTATGGAGCCGATTACAGGTGGTGATGAAGTTTATATTGCAGCTAATCTATTCCCTCTTGGTGGCCCAGAGGTCGCACCAGATGAAGGTCAAGACCCAGAGGAAGCTGGTAAAGCAGCATATGGTGAAACTAAGCTAGATCGCTATCCAGATGGTGAAGAGGTACCAGACGAATTACCCGAAGCCTATCGTATGGGGACAGGCGACGAGAGGTGCGGGAATTGTGCCTATTTAGAGGGACGTATTTGCACATTGTTCGATGCAGAGGTTCGAGCGCAATATGTTTGTGCTAAGTGGCAATCTGACGAGGAGCCGAAAGCAGAGAGCGATGTTGACACAGTACCTACAGCATCAATGGCTAAAAACGCAGAGCGTGGCTTGGAGTTGCGCAAAGAATACGGACGCGGCGGAACAATGGTTGGTGTTGCGAGGGCGACATCTTTAAAGAACCGAGAGCGTCTAAGCCCAAGCACAGTTCGTCGTATGCATAGTTACTTTAGCCGCCATGAGGTAGATAAACGAGCGGAGGGCTTTCGTAGGGGCGAAGATGGATGGCCTACTGCTGGGTTAATCGCTTGGTTACTTTGGGGGGGCGACGAAGGTCAGACGTGGGCAAAAAATAAAGTAGAGCAATTAGATCGTGAACGCGATAAGTCCGAAGAACTAGAAGCATATTTTGCTGTCCATGCTCATGTAGAAGAAAAAGCACCAACCAAGATAAGTGAAGCTGTCAAAAAGGGTTTAGCTGAAAAGGTAAAAGATCATAACGAAAAATACGGAGATCAGAAAGGCAAGCGTGTTACTCAGCGTATGTTAGAAGCTGTTTTCCGTAGAGGCATTGGCGCATATAATACCAACCCACAAAGCGTACGCCCAAACGTACGCAGCAGTGATCAATGGGCCTACGCACGAGTTAATGGCTTTTTACAGGCCGTTAGAACTGGTCGCTTCAAAAGCGGCAAATTTGACACAGACCTCTTACCAGAAGGTCACCCACTCAGATCAAAGGATTAAAACATGAATATGGGATCAGTCGAAGCGGCCCGTGGCTCACTAGGTCAAGCCGTTTATAAATTCGGATACAACGCAGCTATTACCACAACCGAGGAAGTCGTGTGGGATGGTGGCAATGTCTATTCTTACATCGATACGGCGGCAGCGGCGGTTGTTGTTAGTTCAAGCGCAGCGGATGATGCAGAGGGAACTGGCGCACAGAAGATAAAGATCGAGGGATTGGACGAAAACTATGTGCCTCAAACTGTCGAAGTTACAATGGACGGTACAACAAACGTAACCACTGATGAAACATGGATAGCGATTAATCGCATGTACGTTACAGAAGCGGGTAGCGGTGAAGTCAATGCGGGTAACATTACAGCCACAGTAGGCGGGACGACACGTTCGCAAATTTCTGCGGATCGGGGTCAAACCCTACAAGCGGTCTACACCGTCCCTGCGGGCTACACAGCCTATGTAACAGATTGGATGGCAGCATCAGGTGCCACAGCCTCTAATAAGTATTTAGAAGCGCGTTTAATTGAGCGTTCAGATGATGGTGTGCGCAGAACTAAATCAGTCGTTACTTTGAATAATACGATGGATGAAATTCATTTTGGAGCAGCAACGAAGGTTGATGAAAAGCACAGCATAGAAGTTAGAGCCAAAACATCTAGCGGAACAGACGTTGTATCAGCGGCATTTACGGTTCTCTTGGAGCGTAATTAATGGTATACTAGGAGCGCATGTTTGGTTCTATATGCATGTGTCCAAATCTCCCTGTTGGACTGACCCCTCAGATTACTGGGGGGTCTTTTCATCTATATCAATAAGTTTCCAGCGCCGATGTAAGCCTAACATATAGGGTTGCGATATTTCTCCGTTCTCTACAGCATCTAAGAATTCTGTTATTGTCATTCCTAAATGTTTGGCGGCTTGAACTGCGCTTATGTATTTATCAGGGCCGTTTCTCATCTATCTTTCCCCCATACATCGTCAGCATCCATATATTCGTATTGAACCACAAAGCGTTCAACCTCGTCCTCTGACAGCCAGTTAAGCAGATCGCGGATGACATCTTCGTTATCCCAGAACCCATCCTTAACCTGTTCAAAGAATGCAGATGTTGTTTTTCTTACATCAAAGTCTACTCTCATATTAGTTCCCCTTTGCGAAATATCCGTAGACCATCTTGTGACGGCTATCCCATGTGTCATGCAGTTTTCCATCTATTACAGCAGCTACATGCCGTGCCATTCGTGCAATCAATCTACCTTGGGGCAGATCGTTAAATCGTGCTTTGCGTCCATCGAACTTGGGAGCCGAATGCCAGACCCATCCGTGCTTATTGAGATAGGCTTCATATACCGAGCGGTATAATCCGTTTCGTGCAGATCGCTTGCCACCCGCCTCTTTGTTGGCTTGAGCCAATTCGCGATATACTTGATCGTATGGCAGTTCGAGTGCGATAGCGATTGCCCTGCAAACGCAGTCGCCCGCTGTGCCTTTGCGCCCGCTGTCAGAGCGACCGCCATCATTATATTGGTATTCTTCGTCCCTGATCATCTCAGCGAACCATTCGTTAATTTCGTATTGCATGTCGCGCTCGGTTTTCATTACCACGCTCCCGTAATTAGTAGATCAATATTCATACCGCCTAGTGCCATGATAAAGGCGAAGATGATAAGTATTGTGTAATCAGTCCGATCCATTTCAGTTTCTCCTTATTGCTTATGTAATATATCTATCATCTGTGGATATGTCCGTCAACAACAAAAGTTAAAATAATTAACAAAAAAGTTGTTGACATTAACTTTATTTGTAGATAAGTTGGTATCAAGCAATAAGGAGCGACAGAATGAAAAGCGCAAAACGAATTTGGGAAGGGCTTTACGAATACAAAGGCTGGACCATCGAATTTCACCCCGATTACCGAATCTGGCTTATGTACCCAGAGGGCGAGAGCGGGGCGACAGATGCAGCAAACACCAAGCGCGATGCGATGGCAATGATTGACGAATGGGTATCATAGGAGATTACGAGAATGATTAAGGAACGCGAAGTATTGGATGCGATAAATCATGTACTAGGATGCATGGATCGCAAAGGACTTGATAATGTTTCACAAGAGAGCCGCAAAGCATATGACGCTCTTTATGCGTTAGCCGAAGGGCTAGACGGATCACCAGACGATGGCACAATGATCGTCTTTTATACGCCATGAGGAGGTTACGATGAAAGTAAATATCGACATAACAGCGTTTGAGCAAAAAATATACGAGGCATACGATTTCTATAAGAGGTCTAATGACCCTTATTACTCTGGGAAAAGCGATGCTTACTTGGATGTTCTTTGTCAATACTTGGGGAAAACGGAAAAGCAAAAGATCGAATATGTAGAAAAAATAATCACAAAATATGAGGAGCAAAAGCAATGAAAATACAAGTTGTTATGAGCCGCACTGTAGAGCAAACATCTACATTTGAAGTCAATATTAAAAAGCAAGAACTAAAAGCATATCTGCGTCGAGAGTATGGAACACCATCTGAAACAGATATGGAGTGGAACGATGAGGATGTAATTTTAGGCTATCTTAACGATGAGTTTTACGCCGAATTAAATCCTACAGAGGGTAACATAGAAACAGAAGATAGTGATTGGGACTTAGAAGAGGCTTACGAAAATGTTTGAATATTCAAAAACAAAAGAGCGCGATGGAGTACCAATTTGGTTCATCGAATACGGCGGCAAAGAAATCGGGTTCTTAACAGACTTTCCTCTTGATGGGCCGACATGCACAATCCGTATTGAGGCGCAGCGACCCAATGGCGATGTAATAAAATTAGAGCGAACAGTAGAGGCTGCGACAGTCATCATGTGCTATGAGCGTGCAAAAAAGGCGCACGAAGCGATGATTGAGGAAATTGTAATGAACATGGTTCCATGCTAACAATAGCACATGAACATCCCTGTTTTTATCAAAGCCAATGGGCGCAGACGGATCAATGTGGCGAAGGAGGTCACAGAGATAAACAGATTGCGTCTTTCTTTTGAGCGTTCACTTGGTCGAAGCATGTTATCAGTATTCCAGAACCATGCTGGGCGTGCTGCTACAGATTACAGGAATTATGGTCAATATCTTCTTACGCAAGGAGAGCTGCAAACAGACACAGCTAGAGTTCTGCGTTCTCATTACTCGAGTGTAATAACAACATTCAGCAATCGCGTATATGACAATACCAAGAGAACACCGTTTGAGGTTTTCATTGACCAATACATTTTACTATATGGTGCTGATAAAATTACGAGTATTAGCGCGACAACAGCTAACATTATTAGAGGTGCGATCTTTGCGGGGGAAGCTGATGCACTAGGTGTCGCAGCTATAGCGGACTTGATCATAGAGCGCACAAGCGGTGCAATGGGTCGATCCAGAGCGGCAACGATAGCGCGTACAGAAACACATGCAGCGGCCTCATGGGCAACACACACAGCGGTTCAAGACCAGCCATTACGCTATAACAAGCAATGGTCATCAGTAAATGATGGTCGCACAAGAAGTCATCACGCAGCTATGAATGGAGTTCAAGTCGGGCCAGATGAGGACTTTGTAGTTCGAGTAAATGGTGCTGAATATCTAATGTCTCATACGCATGATCCACGCGGTGGTGCGATTAATAATATCAATTGTAGATGTGCAACTTTATACATCGCGGATGAAGATGAAATCTTTAGGGATTAACATACACTTCAAAAAGAACTATTAGTATGTTAGATTACTCAAAACACGAGGTCTAGTATGCCATTACCAAAACCATCTTTAGGCGAAGATAGGGACGACTTTATTGGTCGTTGCATGAGTGATGACAAGGTAGTTCAAGAATTTCCAGATAGTGATCAAAGGGTCGCCGTCTGCAATAGCCAATTTGAGGGCGGCAAGATGACACAAGAAACACAAGTTGATCTAGAAGAATACATCGAAGAACAAGAAACGAAGTCCGAAGAAATGGACATCGCATTTGAGTACAAAGCCGAAGATGACGAGAAGGGAATGTTCTCTGGTTACGGTTCAATCTTTGGAAACAAGGATTTAGGCAACGATGTTGTAGTAGAGGGTGCTTTTGCAAAGTCTATTGGTAAGAAGGGCGCAAAGGCTGTCAAAATGCTGTACCAGCATAGACAAGATGAACCTATCGGCGTTTTTGATGAAATCATTGAAGATCAACGCGGACTGAAAGTAAAAGGCCGCTTGGCTATGGGTACTCAGCGAGGCCGCGAAGTATATGAACTAATGAAAATGGGTGCGCTTGATGGTCTATCAATCGGCTATCGCGTAGACCCTAAAGGTGCTGAATATGACGATAAGGGAAAACGCCGTTATCTGAAATCAGTTGACCTCATGGAGATTTCTGCTGTCACATTTCCAATGAACCCACGCGCACGGGTTCAGGCAGTGAAGGGAGCAGAACGCACCGTTCGTGAATGGGAAGAACTACTGCGGGACGCAGGTAGCCTATCGCGTAACGAGGCAAAGGCCGCTGCATCAGCAGTCGCCAAGGCACTGGAACAGCGGGATGCTGTGAAAGAGGAAACGCCTGAAGTCCTTGATGCGCTTACGCGCTTCACTAACATCCTTAAATCCTAATCAACGGAAGGAACTTCTTATGTCAGAAGATCAAGTAAAAGTAGCCGTTGACGCAATGGCGACAGCTTTTGAAGAGTTCAAATCTGTCAACGATGCGCGTCTAGCGGAAATTGAAAGCAAGGGTTCTAGCGATCCTGTAACAGAAGAAAAATTAGCAAAAATCGAAGCGGACCTTGATCGTTTCGAAAGCGTTAACCAGAAGCTAATGGCTGCGGAAGCAAAGTCAGAAGCAATGGCACAGCAACTTGCTAATGTTGAGACACTTCTAAAGCGTCCTGCAAACCACATGGAAGCTAAAGAAATCGACGTAAGCGTTAAAGCATGGGAAACATGGTTGCGCAAAGGCGACGAAGGTCTTGATGAAGTCGAGAAAAAGGCTTTGACAGTTGGCACAGCGGCAACTGCGGGTAACTTGGCACCAGAAGAGTATATCAACGAGATCATCAAGATCATCGAAGAAATCTCACCTGTTCGCTCAGTTGCGCGTGTTCGCCAAACAAGCAACAAAGAGATCGAAGTTCCACAGAAAACAGCCAACTTTGCGGCGGCTTGGACTGCGGAAAACGGTACTCGCTCAGAGACAACTGGTTACACAACTGCGTTGAACACTATCCCAACACACGAACTATATGCTCTTGTAGACATTAGCTCACAGTTGCTTGAAGATAGCGCGTTCGACATGGAAGCGGAAATGAACCTAGAGTTCGCAGAGCAGTTCGCGAAAGCGGAAGGTGCAGCGTTCATCAGTGGTAATGGCACAAACAAGCCTACAGGTATCACAAACGGTTCAGTGGTTGGATCAACAGCAGCGGCGGCAGCGGCAGCTATCGCAACTGACGACTTGATCAATTTGATGCACGACATCAAATCACCTTACATGCAAGCGGGAACATTTATGTTCAACCGTCAAACATTGGGTGAAATCCGTAAGTTGAAAGACACAGCGGGTCAGTACATCTTCCAAACTGGTTTCTCAGGTCAATCAGGTGTTCCAAACACAATCTTGGGTTCCCCATATGTTGAAGCACCAGATGTTGCAGACATCGCGGCATCAGCTAAATCAGTAATCTATGGCGATTTCCGTCGCGGTTACATGATCGTTGATCGTTTGGCGTTGCAAGTTCTACGCGATCCATTCTCACAAGCGGCATCGGGTAACGTCCGTTACATCGCTCGTCGCCGTGTTGGTGGTGAGGTTGTGCTTGCAGAAGCAATGCGTGTGCTTGCGCACCCAGCATCATAATATTAGTGGGAGGCTTTCGGGCCTCCCATACGCTTTGGGAGTATAAAATGAAAGTAATGATGACAAAGACAGCCGTAGGTATTTCTCGCGCGGACGGTGCAGCAACAACATCATATGTAGCGGGTCAAGAGTATACGTCCGACAGCAAGTGGATGGAGACAGTTCTTCAAGGATTTGTTAAGATGGGCGTGGCGCATGAGATTGGTGGAAATGCTGGACCGAAAGAAACCAAAAAGGCCGCGCCAAAAAAGACTGCAAAAAAATAGATTGGAGAACATAGGCTATGGCTGGTTTAGAAGTCGTAACAGGGCCAACGCAAGAGCCTATTACAATCAACAGCATTCGTGATCATCTTAGACTAGATGAACTCGTAGATGACATACAAATCAATGGATATATTATTGCAGCGCGTCAATGGGCAGAGAACTACACAGGTAGGTTTTTTATCCAACGAACAATGCGTCAGTGGTATGATGCGAGATCAAATGGCTTTCATAATCTCGTAGAGGGAACAGTTACAGGGCATCAAAACTACTTTACCAGTAGTCAGCATTTAGAGGTCGCTGCAACACCTATTATCTCCATAGACAGCATCAAGTATTATAATGATGCTGGCACAGAAAGCACTTGGGATGCAGATAACTATTATGCTGATACAGTATCAGATATCGGTCGGATTATGTTAAGGGACGGTGGTTCATTCCCTACAGATTTGCGCAAGCTAAATGGATTGGCTGTAAACTTTACAGTTGGATATGGTGCGACAGCGGCGACTGTACCACAGGCTATCAAAATTGCCATAATGCAGTATATTACGTTCCTTTATGAGCATCGCGGAGAGTTTGAGCGTTTCCCCGCGCCAACACCTCCAGCTGTTCTAAGGAGTCTTTTAAACCCTTACAAGGTTATGAGATTTAGCGCATCTCCATACAATCAATTAGTTACGTCAGGTATTGCATAATGAAAATAGGCTCTATGCGTCATAGGATTACGATCCAACGATATACAGCTACATATGATGACGCTGGCGGTTCTAGTATTGCATGGTCAAATGTTTCTGACATCTACGCAAAGATACAGCCCTCAAAGGTGCAAGAAAGCCTATTTAGTGAGCAAATGCGAGAGGTCACAAGTCATCTTATAACCATAAGATACCGCGCAGACCTTAGCCATAAAGACCGCTTGTTCCATAGCGTAACTAGAAATGGAACCACATTCACAAGAACCTTTGCTATCAAGGGTATCAAGGATGTAGAAAATCAACACAGGTTCATACAGATTGCGGCAGAGGAGGGTGTGCCAACATGACTATTCGCACCCACACAAAGCGCATCAATAAATCGCGCGTTGTACTCAACAAATATAAAAGCACGGTTGAGGGGATTATAACAAAAGGCGCGAATGACGTCCGTAATACTGCGGTTAAGTCAATCAACACCCAGAGCGGTGGGGGTGTTACTTATCAAAAGTATAACCCTGACAGAGTGCATACAGCTTCGGCACCTAATACTCCTCCCAACACTGACACAGGATATTTAGTTAGTAATATCCATGTTGTCCTCGATGGTGACAAGCTGGGTGCCTCTGTTGAAAGCCGCGCTGATTATTCTGAAGCATTAGAGTTTGGAACTAGCAAAATGGAACCGAGACCATTTATGCAACCTGCTTTGGAGGAAAACAGACCAAATATTAGGCGCATGTATGCAAGGCTTAAATCGCGAGGTGTCTAATGGGCTTTCATTCTTTTGAATTACAGAAATCAATTTATAGCGCGTTAAATGGAAGCGTTACAGGAATAGATAGCGCAAGTGTGTCTGTCTATGATGATGTACCAGAAGGTACAAGCTATCCTTATGTAGTAATCGGTGAGGAAAGTACATCAAACAACGGCTCTAAAGACTTAGATGGTTTAGAGCATACGATTACCATTCATGCATGGTCACAATATCGCGGTAGACGCGAGATTAAAGAGATCATGGAAAGTGTCTATTCTTTGCTCCATAATACTGCTATAAGTATATCAGGTGCATCGCTAGTTAATATACGACAAGAGTTCAGTACGACACTAGCGGAGAATGACGGAATAACGCGGCATGGGGTGATGAGATTTCGTGTCGTTGTGTTTGATAACTAAGGAGTAATCACATGGCGGCTCAAAAAGGTTCAGCCCTCTTACTAAAAATCGGCGCAGATAACACTGCGGCAGCAGCTTCAGATAGCTACACCACAGTCGGTGGTTTGCGCTCAACATCAATTACTATGAACGATGAAGCGGTAGATGTTACCACCAAAGATAGTTCTGGTGTTCGTGCATTGCTTGCAAATGGCGGTGTGCAGACTTGCTCTATTTCTGGCAGCGGCGTATTTACAGATGCAGCATCAGAAACAACGTTGCGTTCAGCGTTTGGCGCAAGCGATTTCCATAACTTCCAAATTATTGTCCCAGATTTTGGAACATATACTGGCGAGTTTATGGTTGCGTCACTTGAGTATGCAGGTGAGTATAACGGTGAAGTTACCTACTCTATAACACTAGAGAGTTCAGGCGACTTTACATTCGCAACAGTATAAGGATTAGAGCATGGCTTGGGAAAAAGTACAGATACACCACAATGAGGTAATCTATCTGGGCCACGCTCAAGGTAATATGTTTTCTGTTCCCTGTTCCTCTGGCCTTGGTGTTGGTGACAACTTCAAGGTTGGGGATAAGGAATATGAAGTTACATCTACACTGGATGTAGCAGATCGTGGCGAAGTGCTACTTGTAAACACAATGGAGGTCAGAGTTGACAAATCCAAAACGCGGAGAGTTCCGTCTAAGTCTGGGGAAGCAGACGTATAAAGCTAAAGTAACAATGGATGGTTTAGCTAGGATCGAAACAGCACTAGGCTGCGGCGTTCTTAGAATTTTACAGAAATTGTCTGATGGCGATCTCACAACAACTGAAATGTGTGCTATACTGCTCCCAATTATTCGGGCGGGTGGGAACGACATTGATATAAAAGATGTCCAATCCGCTGTATGGGATGGTGGTCTTGCGGAGGCTATGAAGGCTTCAGGAGAAATTTTGTCAGTTGCTTTGAGTGGCGGTCAGAATGAGGGAAAGGAAGAAGCGGCGGTAGCGTAGCAATAGAAGAATTCCCTTGGGATGATTACATGCAAATCGCTCTCGGGAAAATGCGAATGAGTGCATCAGAGTTTTGGGACATGAGTTTGCAAGAGTTCTACGCTGCACTGAATGGTTTTGCAGAGTTTCATTCTGGGGGTAAGCCGCCACCTCTAGGTAAAGATGAACTTGAAGAACTTATGGAGTTATATCCAGACTAATGGCTACCACAGTTGATACCCTCTTAGTCCGCATTGAAGCGGATATGTCAGAATTAAGAAAGTCTTTGGACAAAGTTCAGAGAGATGTTGATAAAGCATCCAAGGGTATTGGCGCGAAGTTCAAGCAACTTGGGACCGTGATGAAAGGTGCGTTGGCTGCGGTAGTTGTCCAACAAGCGGGCCGCGCGGGTGCGGCAATGATCGGTCTAGCCTCTGACATTGAAGAAATGCAAGGCAAGTCTACCGTTGTATTCGGTGAATTTCGTGATCAGGTCGTTAAGGATTTAGAGGCGTTTGGCGATGCGGTAGGGCGATCAACTTTTGAATTGGAGGGTATGGCATCCTCTATCCAAGACACATTCGTCCCTATGGGCTTTGCCCGTGGAGCCGCCGCCGATCTATCTGTTGAGTTGACCAAATTGGCGGTTGATGTTGCATCATTCAACAATGCATCAGATACCGAAACAATGGAGGCGTTTCAGAGTGCGCTTGTGGGCAACCATGAGACTGTTCGCCGTTTCGGGGTTGTCATTACAGAGGCAACGCTAAACCAAGAACTTATGCGCATGGGTCTTGCGAAAGGCACCAAAGAAGCGACTAATGCACAAAAGGTGCAAGCCCGTCTAAACTTAATCACACGCGGCACAGCGGACGCGCACGGGGATGCGGCCCGTACGGCGGGAAGTTTCGCCAATAGATCAAGAGCATTGAAAGCGGAACTATCAGAACTGGCGGGTGAATTGGGTTCAATACTATTGCCCGCGGTCACTGATATTGTCAGCGCATTGCTATCAGGCGCACAGGCTGCAAAGCAATTTTTGATAGATATTGGTGCGCTTTCTCAATACACGGATGACATAGGGGGTATGGCAAATCAAATTTCTGACCTTGAGCAAAAACTTGTAGAATTGCGAGAGGCAGAGGCAGAGCAAAGTTTCTTGGGTAGCATAGTCAAAGATTATGGCCTTGAAATACAAATGACAGAAGAATTGCTAAGAAAGCGCAAGGAAGCGTTACAGGCAAAGAAAGATGAGATTGCCCTAGATAATCGTGAAAAGGCATTGCAGCGAACCCCTGTTTTGGAAACGCCAGAGGTAGTTGATGATGAGGCAGCGGCGGCGGCGACAGAACTTGCGGCAAGATTAAAAGAACAGCGGGAAGAATTGGCTGCATCCAGTTCTGAAATGTTGATCAGCGCGGCAAATCAAAGGTTGTTAGATAATGCAATCCGCGATGGGAATAAAACCCTTGAGCGTTCAACGCGCGAAAACATTATCCTTAATGATCTGAAAAAGAAGTTTCCAGACTTAGCAAAAGAAAACATTAGCCTGTTACAACAAGAGGCGGCGGCCCGCGCTAATGCTGTAATGAATGAAAACTCCCACGCGGCGGCATTAGAAAAAATAGAACAAGCGCAAGACAATTACCAAGCGTCTGTTCAGGATGGCTTATCATATGTTCTAAGCAACATCCGCACTAACCAAGATTTAGAGGAAACGCTCAAGGATTTGAAAGCGGCATATGATGCAGGGAAAATTAGTACAGATGAATTTGCACTTGCCCAAGAACAGATCAAAGAAAAAATAGCAGAACTTGATCCTGTTTATAAGCAAATGAAAGATCGTGCAAATGAGGCATTTGATAGTGTAGCGGATTCAATCACAGACATGGTAATGAGTGGCTCTTTTAATTTGAAGAAACTTGGTGATCTTTTCAAACAAACTATGCGTCAGATGATTGCGGATGCTTTAAAAGCCGCAGTAATAAAACCAATTTTACAATCAATATTTGGTGCCTTTGGCGCAGCTATCGGCGGGCCAGTTGGCACTTTTATAGGTGGTATAGGAGCAAGTGCTGGAGGTGGTAGTGTTAGCCCTTATGCTCCAGAGATAGTTGGGGAGCGCGGCCCAGAACTTATAGTTCCTAAATCAGCATCGCGTATCTTAAATAATCACGATACAAAAAATGCTTTAGGTATGGGAAGCAACACCACAATCGTACAGAACATCAATATCTCTACAGGGGTTCAACAGACTGTCCGCGCGGAAATTAGATCGTTAATGCCAGAGATCGCTAATAGTGCGAAAGCTGCGGTAGCTGATGGAAAGCGGCGCGGCGGTTCATATGGAAGGGCATTTGCATAATGGCTATATCTTATCCTCTTACCTTACCTACGGTTACAGGCATTCGCGATATTTCATTTAGAGCAAAGAATGTTGTCGCTTACAGTCAATCGCCATTCACATTTGCAGGTCAAGCACACGCATACAGCGGTGAAACATGGGAAGCTGATATTACTTTGCCGCCAATGAAGCGCGCGGCAGCGGAAGAATGGTTAGCGTTTTTGATTAGTTTGCGTGGATCATATGGTACTTTTTATCTTGGTGATCCTGATGGGAAAACACCAAGAGGCACTGTTTCTTCAAATAACGATGTAAATGCCGCGACAGGAAGCGCGGGTGATCGCACTATTAATTTGACTATCACATCTGGCGAAACATTGCTTGCGGGTGATTACATACAGATTGGCACAACATCTAATCGAACACTACATAAAGTGTTAGCAGATGTAACAGGCACAGGCGCAGCACAAGATGTAGAGATTTGGCC
>Ga0181590_10002216_pt1 | contig 16393 bp, 18 predicted proteins | sample 071ome_34_FD_132446 | JGI IMG/M metagenome (GOLD analysis project Ga0181590, IMG submission 132446) | Coastal salt marsh microbial communities from the Groves Creek Marsh, Skidaway Island, Georgia - 071411BT metaG (megahit assembly) | ecosystem: Environmental > Aquatic > Marine > Intertidal...
AATATCTCCTGCACAATGTATAACGATATCTGCTCCGTCAATTAATGTCATAGCATCATCAAACTTTGTCAAGTCAATATTTTCTAATAGTTCTATCCTATCGTCTTGTATTTGCATAGGTCTTTTGTGTATTGATGTTCTGACATTAGCTCCTCTATTCAATAGTTCTAATATCATATTGGTTCCAACGAAACCACTACCACCTGTTACGACTACTTTCTTATTTTTGTAAAGACTCATAATATTTTATTACCCTTTTTATTCCTGTTTCCAAATCTACTTCTGGATAAAACCCATAACTATTTGCTCGTGTCATATCCATAAGTCTTTTGTTGTCTCCGTTTGGTTTTGATGTATCGTAATCTATTGACTGATTATAATGATTTGCAATTATTTCTGCAACATCTTTAATGCGAACTCCGTCTCCACTACCTAAATTGATAGGTTCTGTAATTTGGTTTTCATACGACATTAATATACCTCTCGCTACATCTTCTGCGTGTATAAAATCTCTTATTGGTGTTCCGTCTCCCCATACTGATAATATATCATTATTGTCGTGATATGCTTTTTTCACTAATGATGCGATTACCGTAGATTCTTCACCGAACTCATCATACTCTCCGTAGATATTTGCTGGTCTGACTATTGAGTAATTTTTTAATCCATAGTGTGTTTCAAAACAATCTAATTGTAATTCACCTAATCGTTTTACCCACCCTGCATATTTGTCGTTTTCACTTGGATAAGTTTTCCAAACATCATCTTCTTTAAAAACTTCTGCTGGCTGATATACTCCAACCGTAGAAGTATAAACATACCAATCAACTCCTTGAAGTCTTGATGCTTCTGCTATATTAGTATTGAATTGTAACATTGGTGTAAAGTAATCGTTTGGTTGTTCTGCTGCTCTTTTTGGTGAACCTTTAACTCCCGCCACGTGAAACACTACATTCATATCCACGACTACATTTTTACAATCATCAAAGTTTCTTAAGTCTGCTTGAAAAAACTCAAAGTTTTCTGAATAGGTATCATATCTGTCATCATAACGAATATCCGTTCCTCTTACATAATATCCTTTTTCTAAACACATATCTACTAAGTGTTTTCCTACCATACCTGATGCGCCTGTTATTAATATTTTAGTCATACAATTTCTCCAATAGTTTTATCTTTTTTGTTTTTTGTTGTCCTAATTCTAAAAGTCTTTTTTGATTGTGTTCCAATATTGGTAGTATGTCTGACCACCAACTTTTTAACTCTTCAATTGATTTGTGTTTAAACTTATCTAACTCACCAAGTATCATTTCAAATCTCGCTTTTGTTTGTTCTTCCCTGTCATAACTCTCATCAATAAATCCTTCAAATGTTTTAAACCCTAACTCTCTAAGTTTTTGTAAAGTATATGGCGTAGACATCATAATAAACGGGTGCATATGTAATAAAGGTTTTATAGTTTTCTCAGAAAAGTATATAGAGTTATTGTCAAAACAAGTTTCAGAAACTATACTTAAAAAGGTTTCTTGATAGTGTTTCCAATCAGAACTAAATATAGTTTCAAATCCCATTTTACTTTCTAAATGTTGTGTGTCCAATTCTATTATATCTTTCGTGTGTAATTGTCTTTGTGAGTCCTTTAAATGGTTTGGTAAATAATCACAATCATCATTTTGATATGTAACTTTAAGAAAACTTATATTATTATCTTCCCATAATTTATTATATTCAAAATAAGAAGCAATGCCCACTCGGTGTGCTCTTGCACAATTTCTTAAATAACATAAAAATCTTTTATTCTTTTTTTCAATGTTTATGTCAGAAATATTTCTAATTTTAAAATCATAGTCAAAGTCATTTAATTCTGTACCAAGAGATTTATCTTGGACCATTTTATTTAGTTGATAACTGATTGTGTCTAAGAAATGTATTGAACCAAAAAAATTTATTTCTGTATTATTTCTTTGTTCTGCATAAAAGTCATTACAAAAAACATATATATTACTTAACTTAACTTTTTCTTTTAGTATAAACTTAGACATATGAAACCACTTGTTAAAATCTTCAATTGGAAAATCACCCTCAGATTCATAACTAAAAATTACTTTACATCTATCTTTATTAACCAATTCTATAATTTTTTCTGGTAAATAATTTATACCACTAAAAACTGCGTCTATCGTTTTACACTCAATTGGGTAGATATATTTTTCATTTTCACTTATACTATCAATCTTCCTAATACTTAGCTTGAAATGGTCTTTTATTTCTTGACTATAAAATGGTCCATCAAGACATTTCATATAGTGATGTTTACATTTATCACTCAAATTGTGAAAGTGTTCATCACTATTTATTATGTTTAAAATATTACCCATTTACCTGTCCCGTAGTGTGGATATTTAGATTCGTATTCATAATAAACTACATCATCAGGAATATCCTTTGTTTTATTCCAAGTTGCCTTTGTTGGTGTTTGTGTGGAAACTTTATTATCTTCTACTACAAAATATAATGGTAAATCAAAGTTTCTGGCATACTTATGAACTTCATAAAATATACCTGTTTCAAAAGTCATATCACCAACGAAACACCATACTTTTTGTTTTGAGTTTTGTTTTTTTAATCCAATAGCAGTTCCAAGTGCAATTGGTAATATACCTGTAACGATTGCTGATGAATAAAAGTTATGGTCAAGATTACACAATGATATTGACTTACCCTCTAATATTTTATTCTCTATCCACTCGGGTGTTAATCCGTGTAGTAGAGCGTGGTAATGACTTCTCCAAGTAGAGAACACATAGTCATCTTTATCAATGACTGAAAATATTTCTATTAATTCATCTTCATTACCATTTGATAGGTGAACTGGTGCTCTAATCTGTCCGTCTTCCCATAGAGAAACTATTTTCTCTTCAAAGTCAATCAAATCCTTTTTAGTAAAAGGAACTTCTCTAACCTGTGAATATTTATTTAGATTCTTCACTATATCTCCCGTAATCAATATTGTTCCAAACTCTTTCGTGTATGTAGAAAAACAATATACCGGTTAAATTCATAATCAATGCATTCCAAAACGGAATGTCTGTTAATCCTACAACTAATATAAACCAAGAATTTAAAAATGCGATTATTCTCCAAGTAATTGATTTTGATGTTGAACGAGTTTTTGTTTCTCTAAACATTACCAACTAATCTCCCAATCTTTAAACTCTGCTGCAAGACAATCTGTTTTATAATCTCTTCTTCCACCAACACACTCTGCTATTTTATTACCAGCAACATTACGAATACCATTTAGTCCGTGTGTTAAATGTAAGTTTCCATCTTTATCACCATTACGAACTTTTGTTTCGTTATACCAAATATGTGTATTCATTTGTGCCAATACTATGATTGCTCTAATGGTTTCTGCTGTAATCTTTCCACTATCTTTTTTTAAAATTAAATCAATATCGTGCATTATATCTTTAATTTCTTTTGCATAGTTTTCTTTGTTTTCTGCTATAAACACTTCTTTCAGTTGATGAATACTTAATCTATCAATCAATTCATTTAGTGTTGGTAAAAATTTTCTGTTTTTCATTACTTTTTCCTTATATACCAACTGACTTCTGTCTGTTCGTATGTTATATTGTTATCTTTACAAAACCTGCTAACTGCTCGTTTAACATCATCAAAGTTTATATCATCACCCGCCAATATACCACCTTGTTTAATTTTTGGCCAGAAGTTAGTTATCATTTTATATAATTTTTTTTCTTCATTTACACCGTCATTGTAAAACATCATCAAACTATCATCTTCATAAAAATAATGTCCATAAGATGCGTCACAAACTATTTGATTAACATAGTCTTCCACCCCACACGCTTGAAAATGTGAATTAACCAATATTGACATAGGTGCTGTACGATTTCCTTCTTTTAAACGATATTCTGCAAATTGTCTTGGTTGCATACCAGCTCTTATAGATGGGTCTATTGTTTCAAATGTATCAAATGAATCAAACTTTATATCCTTGCCACTATCTTTAATTAACATACCCATATAACAAGCCGATTGACCAAAGTAAGTTCCTACCTCAACCAATCTATCTCCATCTTGACAATTTTCAACCACCTCTTTAAAAATCCATTGAGCGTCATTAATCCAACCTGGAACATCTAAAAAGTTTTTTATTTCTATATTTGTATAATCCTCTTTAATCCAATGAGCGTCATACATTGATGCGTCAATATGACTTTGAAGTTCATCAAATTCAAGTTTCATATAATCGTGTTCTGTTAGTAATTTTTTTTTCATTTATCCCTCACTGATAATATTGGATTGTCTATTGGCCAATTTATTTTTAACAATGGGTCATTCCATCTTGCTGTCATTTGGTCTTGCCAATCTATGTATTCGTTTGGATAGGATTGAGTATAGTGAAATACACACTCATCTGATAAACACAAATGTCCGTTTAGAAACCCTGGTGGGACCAATACACTTTTACAATTTTTATCATCAAGTGTAAAACTATCCCATTGTAAATAAGTCGGACTATCTTCACGATAATCAACGACTACTAAATAAAAGGCACCATAAACACAAGTAATGTGTTTCCAAGTTTCATTATCTCCGTGTAATCCTCTAAGAACATTTTTACGAGAATGTGTAAACTTTGAGATTTTATGTGGTGGTGTGTCCATTGATTGTTCCCAATATGTCCACATTGTTCCACGATAATCTGTGAATTTATCTGGTGTGAATATCTTGACTTCTTTCAAGACATCACTAATTTGTGATTGATAACTAAACATTTGCCTCCTATTTTAATGTCGTTTCGGAAGGTTAGGTCTTTCAGGGATTTCACCTGAGTTAGTTCCGACTGACTTATTAATAAATATCAGAAAATATTGTTTTCCTTTATTTTTTTAATTATTGATTTTGATATAACTTTGTGTCCCTTTTTACAAAAGTGGTCATCATTTAATTTTCCTTCATACTTTCCATATAAAGTTAATTTTTCATCTGTTGACCAAGATTTATTATTACAACCTTGTGGTGAATCAATTAGTTCTTCAAAATTATCATACTGAACTCCTTTGTATTCTATTGGACAAAAATTATAAGGTTTTATTTTTTTTAAATATTGTGCAACATCATCTCTCCAAGATAAACCTATCCACTTTGTATTTCCAAGAGACTTAACGATTTTATCTACTTGAGTTTCCATAGTATCATCTATTACTCGTGTCCATTCGGTAAATTGAACAACAACCAGTTTAATAGGATTTGGTTTTCCTTCCTGATGAACTATAAATTTGTCTAAATTGTTTATTGCAAATTTTATATTTTTGTTATCTCCCCCATTACCTATATTACTTAAAGCATAGTGCTTATCAAAATGTTTAGCAACTAAATTTGGAAAATGATTTTCTTTTCTAAACACATCTGATTTATAGTTTAAATGTTCCATAAATGACTTTGGTGGTATCAGTTTATTACATTGTTCAATAGTCCACTCCTCATTATCTATCAAATGTTCAAATTGTAAACCTGCACCCCAAGTAAAACTACATCCTACAAATAGTATCATCTTAATTATCTCCAAATAAATTATTTTTTTCTATGTGTGGAATAATAATATCATTACAAAATGCCACATTACCTTCTTTTGTTGGGTGGTGTCCCTCATCAAGTAAATATCCATTTTCTATATTGTGTTCAGTTATTCCCTTTTTTTCTTTGTATAAACAAAATTTATTAAAATCTATCAATTTATACAAATGATTTAAATTTTTGTATTTTGAAATTCCTTCAGTAAAAATATCTTCAACACTTGTCATAAAATATGGTATTTTATACTTATCTAAAAACCATTGAACTCTTAATATGTTTTCTAAAGTTTCCCACATAGCGCCTTCGTATGTATAATAATTAGAATACCAAATTCTCCAAAAATCTCTATCTGATGACCTACCATTTTCTGAATAAGAATTAAAATGAACTCCACCTCCACTTTTTATCCAAATATTATCTATATCACTTGACTTTGTTGGTATTTTTTCAATTGAGTTATGTCCTTTTGTAAAAAGACTATCGTTAATATTCATATGATACCAATATTGATTTTCTGGAAATTTTTTTGGAAATTTTTCTTGTGTTAAAAATTCCCAATCAATAGTTTCTTTTCTATTTATTAAAATTTCTTTTCTGGACACCATTGACCACATTATACCAACTACTAATCTTTCATTATATAAAAAGTGATTAGAGATTTCATTAATTATAGTTTTAGCAATATATGAGTTTCCATTCATAGAAAATCCTAAATTATATACTGGTTGGTTAAAGTGAGAACCTACCTTTCCAGACCAATATTTAGATTCAGTAAAACTACAACCACTAACTAATAGCATCGAAAAAACTCCTATAAATTAAATTAGTCATATATTTTAAACCTTTTATATCTGGGTGTCCGTCATTAGTAAAAACACCATCACTATTCTTTCCAAAATATTTTAACCTGTTGTTTTCAAATTGCATTTCATTAATATGAATATCATCTTTAAAATTTTCATCAATACAAGTAATTAAGTAATCTTGCATATTATTTGGAAATCCATTTAAAAATAGAAATCTTTTTTTATCAATCCACTTTCTTAAATCATATTCAGTATCTTGAAATTGCTTTTCCACCAATGGTGTAAACCCCATAAACATAGTCCAATCAATCTTATTATGATTAAAAAATTCTTGTAAAAATAATATTCTTTTTTGTGTATCATAAGAATACATTTCTACTCTAAACCATTTATCAACATAATCTAACCAAAGTTTTGTATTAGGTTCTTTAGAGTTTAAATCTGGAATTGTTGCTAAATTCCAAGGTGAATACATTTGTGATACTGATGTGTTGTCCCTCATTGGTGTTGACCATTCTACAACAACTTTAAATTCCTTTAATTCATTTAAATAAGATTGTTTTTTCATTGGAAATTCTTCTTTACATAAAACTTTTTTTATGGTATCAAAAATTTCATAATTTGAATCATAATTATCAGATATACTTACAACATAATCATAATTTAATTTTTTCTTTAATAAATATGGCCAATGAGTTTTGGGATTTGTTAAATAACGAGTGTTTGTCCAACTATCACCAAATGTGAACAATACTTTTTTGTTTTTTAGTTTATCTGTTGGTATATCAAACTTATACACATAATCGTAAATGTAATCATTAGGATAGTTCATTCAATAACTCCTTAAAAAATTCTTGTTCTGAAAGTCCTGGTTGAATTGTTATACGACACCAATTTTCTCTTTTGCCGTATGGGTGAATTTTACAATACTTAACTAATACTTTGTGTTTGTCAAGGATTTGTTTTGTTTTGAGATTATCGTCGTGAGTATTGAAATGTATCCAGTTTGCCTCACTATTTAATATACTAAAATCTTTCATCAATGTCAAGATTTTTTTTCGTTCTTCAACGACATCATTAATGTATTTTTCTACTATGTGATGATTATCTAATAAAAACTCACAATACTTCATAGACACTCCCGATATCTCATACATTTGTCTAAACTTGGAAATGTTTTCTATGTAGTGTGGATTAGAAAAAGTCATACCGACTCTACAACCTGCTGCACCAAATGCTTTAGAAAAGGTTCTCGTTATGATTAGGTTTGGATAGTCATCAATATATTTGATAAAACTTTCTTTATCACTAAACTCGATGTATGCCTCATCAATCAATACCGGAATTCCAGTATCTAATAAAGGTTTGATTTCATCTATGGTTTTGTAATCTCCGATTGGACTATTTGGGTTTGCCAATATAATTAACTGAGTTTCATCATCAACGAACTTTAACATATGTTCTATTGATAATTGTCTTGTATCTTTGTCGTAATGTATTCCTTTATATTGACAATTATATAAAGATGAATAAACTTCATACATAGGAAAGGACGGCTCAGATGTCACGATATTGCCACAAGTTGTGAAGGTTTCAAAGATTGACTTGATACCGATATCCGAGCCATCACTTAGAAATAAATTTTCTGGTTTTACATTATAAAAATTACATATTTTTTCTTTGAAGTTTTTTGTATTTGGATAATATGCAAAGTCTTCTTGTTTTAAACTTCTTAAAAATTTTGTATAATAAGATTGTGGAATTGGTTGTGAGCGTTCTGATTGATTTAAAATAAAATCATATTCAGATTTATCAGTATAATCAAAAATTCTTTTTACTTTGTGTAAATGTGGTTTCATACACCAACATACTCCAATATAGGTGTTAGTTCTTTGTATGAACAATTCTTACAATGCGAAGTAGGATTGTTTGTATTACAACCTTTTTTAACATTTTGATAATCTGTCATCTGTCTAATCTCATCTATTGAGTTTATGAATAAATTACCAAATGGTTCTGCTCCTGTATTCATACAACACATTTTAACGTGTCCCTCAACCGTAGTGTAGATTCCGTTGTTTACCCAAAAGCAATCTTTAAAATCCCATTTAGATTTACCCATAATTTGTTTGTTCCAATTTTCTCTCAAATAATTTAAATCTTCTTCCGTGTATCCTGATGTTGCTATGTCATCACTCATTTTAGTATTGGCATCCCAAATCTGTGCTATATTTAATCTTAGTTGTCCTAAGTTATGTTGTTTTCTTAAATTGTCAATCTTTTCAATGTCTTGAACATTGTATGCATTTACCACATAATTTACTACCACATCACAATCATATCTAACGACTGATTTAAATTGTTCCAAAAACTTTAACAATTTACTCCATTTTGCTGGCGACCTATCTCGTTCATAACTTTCTTTATATCCGTCAATTGAAAAATACAACATATCAATATATTTCATACACTCACGAAACTTATCATTGATATTGTATTGACAATTAGTTGCTACGATTAATTTACACTTTGGAAATGTTTCTTTAAACATACGACATACTTCATCAAATTGTGGGTGCAACATTGGTTCTCCCATACCCATAAGTTTTGCTTCTTTGATTGGGTGGTGTTTTATTCCGTCTAATAACTTACCCCAATTTTCCAAACTCATATGTTTGAGTGGACCAATTACATCAGTTCGATTACAAAAACTACAATCTAAATTACAATAGTTTGTTGTTTCTAAATATGCATATGTTATTTTATCCACGAAGATATTCCTCTAAATATTCTGGTGTTCCTAATTCATATACTTTATTAACCATACCGATACCTATTTTCTTTCCGTCTCTTATGGCCCAATTATATACTGGTGCAACATAAAACTCTCCGTTGGTTCTGCTATTCTGTTCAATCATTTGTTCTGCATATTTTACGAAATCACTACCTTTCTTCCAATAGTAATATCCTGCTGTTGCATTGTTTGATATAACTTTCTTTTCTGCTACCTCTTGAACATATCCGTTGTCAAGTATTTTGGCATAACTCCAATCCTCACTATCTCCCCAAAAACAAGGTATGTATCCATCATAGTGTTCTGCTATTGTCCACATATGTTCTGAATTGTAATCTATCATTTGGTCTGTATTTAATGTTAGTAGTGGTGTATTGTCATTGATTAAATCTTTTGCTTGTAAAATTGTTTGTGCAGCACCATCAGTAACATCATCTAATATCACGACATCATAAGAGTCGTGTCCGATGATATCTTTAAACTGATGAAAGTCATACTTATCAAAATCTTCCTGTAAACAAATCAATACAAACATATAATTTTTATCAAACTCAATCCCTAAGTTTTCAATCACTCGTTGTATCATTGGTTTTCCATTTACATCTATAAATGGTTTTGAATCTACATATCCTTGTTCGGTAAATCGTGAACCTCTTCCTGCCATTGGAATCACTATGTTAAATCGTTGTTTCATAAAACTTCCTTATTATTCTTTCTACACTTTTACATTCTATTAGTAAGTTTCTATTATATTCTAATATGTCTTTATTTTCTATAACTTTATCAATTAATTTATTTCTATCCATACTCATAATATTCTGTATGTCTTTAAAATTACTCTTTAACTTTATATAACCATTTTTCCATTCGTGTTCATCAATATTGTCTATCGACTCATCAAATAACCAGTCATAAGTTTTATATCCAAATTGTTTTAAAGACTTTATATGATATGGTTGTGCATGCCAAATAATTGGGTGATAAAACAACATTGGGTTAAATGTAGATTGACTTAAATACACTTTATCAATTTGTTCTGGTAATGAGCTTGAACACCAAGTAAATATTGTATTTTTGTAAACATCATAAGGTATGACTTGATTTGAATAATTATCAACTTGTTTATTTTTTTCATATTTACTCGCTATCAATGGTAAATCATTTTTAATTAATTGAACGACATTATTATCTATATTACCAAAAACATCTGATGTTTGTGCTGTATCAAATTCTTTATGTTCTAATATAGACTTGTTTTGTAAATTATTTTTATACAAAAAATATAACATATGATTTCTAAACTTATTGTAAGTTCTACTAATCCTTAACATTGTCCTGTTAGATTTTTTTATATTACTTATTTGTTCATCAAAACTATAATTTAAATCTAAAGTAAGTTCATCTGGGAGTGATAAAAATGATTCTACTTCCATAAAATTATCAAAAATAGAATGAACCTTTTTATATTTGAAGTCATAGTTACTTTCATATTCATAACCACGAGCATTACTACCCATTGGAATAATAGAATTATTTGGAATTCCATATTCTTTAAAAACCATTTGTAATATTTCGTAATAATTTTCTATCGTATCCTGTTCTCGTGTCTTTTCCGTAAAGTTTTGTGGTTCCCAACCTTGATATAGTAAAATAAATAAACTACCATTTTTCAACTTATTAATCAACATTTTGTCTTGTAAAAGTTTATCAAACAAGTGAGTTTTAATTGTCTGATGTGGTGTTAAAGAATCTGAACAAGGGTGAAAAGACATTTCAAGTATTACTTTTTTATTTGTCATCATTGCCAAGTCATATTCAAGTTTTTGTGGTCTTTTATATTTTTTTAAAAAATTAATAATTTCTTTGTTGTGAAAATAGTCATTACCAACTTTATAAAATGTATGGTCAAAAAAGTCATAAAATCTTTGTGAGTTACCACTAATGATATTATTTTCTATTTCATTTCCAAATTCTGTTTCTTCATATGGATATCTAAATTCAGTATTTAATGTTGTAAATACAAAATTATCTAATATATATTTTACTATACTTTTATAATTCATAAATATCCTCAAATATTTTTTTCTGGGATTCTTTGTATAAAACACCATACTCTTTCATAAGTTCTCTGTTGTGTAAAAGAATATCGTGCATATCATAATACCAATTGTGTAAATCTATTTTATCCATAGAACATAGTCTCTTTACTTCTTTTGTAATGATTTGCATTCTTTTAAATGGTGATAATACATTATCATAACTTTCATCTATAAACCCATTAAATGTTTTGAACCCAAGTTCTTGTAAATTTTTTAATGTGTATGGTGAACCATAAACTATAAATGGGTGAAAATGTAACATAGGTCTAAATATTTTTTCTGTTGAAAAATATGTTGGTTCAGGAAATGCTGTTTCTGAAACTATTGAAAAGTATGAATTTTCATATGGTTCTCTGTTCTCGTGTCCAGGGCCCTGTATATTTGTAAGATTTTCATAATCTATTGTTTGTGGTGAGATTTCCAATAAGTCTTTGTAATATTCCATATAATAATCTCTTAATTTTGTTTTACCGCAAATTTTTGTCATTGTTTCTAAATCGGGTCCGTTAACTCCCAGATGATTTAAATCTTTTCCCTGTTCCAATGAAAAACTTACTAAATTATTTTTTAGTAAATTGTTGTGATGAAACATAGCAATTAACGCGTATCTATGTGGTCTTATTCTACGATTAAAGCAAACAAATCTATGTGGTCTAAATCTATCCTTACTAATAATAATAGATGAGTTTTTTACAAATGTAACATTTTGTTCTTCTTAGTAAACCAATCATATCCCTTTAAATAAAGTTGCTCAAAAGAATTAACTATATTTACACCATTATTTTTAGACCACTTATCATATTGATTTTTTAATGACCAATTATTACCTATTACATAATAAACATCACTATGTTTAATTTTATATTCACTTATTAACTTGTGAAAATAAATCATTTCTTGTAATTCAACTCTACTCTCTTCAAGAGCGAGAATAACTATTTTACCTTGACCTGATTGTAATTTTTTTAATGTTGATTTTCTTATATGTTTTAAAAAACAAAAATCCTCATATAGCTTATCTCTACCAATAAGTTTATCAAATGCACCAAATTGTTCTACTGGATAAATAAATTTGTCATTTATGTCATCTATTAATTGTTGATTTGTTTGAAATTCTCTAAACAAGTTGTGAACAACTTTTTCTTTTTCAAAAGTATTTTTGTATAATTCAGTATCTTCAATGTATTCAAATTCTTGTGGATAACCATTAGGAACAAACATATTACTTTCTTTTCTATCATATGCAAAAACTATGTTTGATTTATTTTTTGTTTTTTTTAAGATAGATATATAATGTTCCTCACGATATTCAATTTCTTTCAATGAAGTAAACTTCTCTAATTTATTAATAGCAGATTTTACACCTGTGTGTTCGTCACTATTGTCACACATTATAATTGGAACATTTGAATTATAAGCAGACATTATATCAAACATACAAGTAATCTTATCGTGTTTTCCATCAATCCACGCTAAATCATATGTTCTTTTATTAATCCAATTTCTACATAGAGTAGAGTCTGAATATCCCCAATATGTGTTAATAAGTTCTTCATTAAAAAAATCATTTATTTGTTTTTGTCTTTCTTGAAACTTGGTTTGTTTTTCAACACTAAAAACTTTTACATCTTTTAAGGTAAGTTTACAAACAAGAGCGAAACTACCAACATTCATACCCACTTCTAATATTGTTTTTGGTTTATATTGTTTTAGTTTTTTTATTAAATATACTATTTGTGGAACTGAATCATCTAACTGATAAAAATCTATACAACCACCATCAGAAAATCCCTCTCTAAAAGAATCTTTATGCATAATCCACTTTTTATTTTCTCCCGTAATAAGTGGGTGATTAAAAATTTCATTAACTAAATCTTTAATTTCTTTTGATTCATTAGGAATATATGTTGAATAATCTGTCATAATAAATTTTTTATGTCCTTATCATAATTGTCAATAAAATGTTTGTGAGCAGAAAAACTTGGATGAAAATTGTCTTTCCAAAATTCTAAATCATTTATCGCAGTGTATTCGTACAAACCATACTTTTCTTTAAAAAATATAAACTTATCCCAATCGACTAAATTATATAAATATTTGGTTTGTGGATATGATTTAACATTTTCAAATATATTTCTCATAACAAACATCACACATTTTATATTATTTTGTTTACAAGTGTTCTGAATCAATATAATATTTTTTAATGTATTCATAAGTGAATATTCTTCTGTATAGTAGTTTTTGTAATAATCAACTAACCATTCTCTTTGTTTTGGATTGTCTTGTCTGTACTCTTTTGCACCTATTGGATAACAACCTGGTCTAATAAATCCAGAATTAGTTTCCCAATTTCCAGGTATAACATTGTTATGAATGTGATTGGTATACATTATGTTTCCATTATCGGTTTTCATATTTAAAGATTGATTATTTGTAAAAATATCGTTTCTAATATGTTCACTCCACATCACCACTAATGATATGTTTTTTAAATTATTTTTCATAACGCTTTCAATTGAATACAAAAGTCTATGTGTTATCATTTCATTACCTGATGCACCAACTCCTGTATGATAAAATTTATCAAAGTTATATTTTTGTTGAACATATTCAACCCAAGTTTGCTTTTCATTTGTACCACCTGGTGCTGAAAAACTACAACCACCTGTGATTAATGTTTTATTCGAAGATAAACTCATTGTAAAATCCTTGTATTTGTTTTGGTAAAAAATCATTGTGAAAGTGATTATAGTTGTGGATTAATATTTCTTCCATACTCCAATACCAATCGTGAATATCAACATCACTCATATCACATAATCTTTTGATTTCTTTTGTTATCATTTTAAATCGTTTGTGTGGGTCATCTTCCTTATCATAACTTTCGTCTATGTATGGATGAAACGATTTAAATCCAAGTTTGTTAAATTCTTTCATATGACCTTGTCCATTCATAACGATAAATGGTTGAAATGTATTGATTGGTAAAACATTTCTCTCATTTAAATAAAATTTATCAATTGATTGGGATAATGACTCAAAAAAACAAGTTTCTGTTAGTATGTTGAAATAACTATTTTTATATGCCAAATCTGTTTGTGTATTGAAAATTTCATTCGGTGCAGAACTACTTGTTTCTAATTTTTTTTGATAATCAAAATTTAAATCAACATCTACTTTCAAGGGATTTAAATTTAACCACTCATAAAATTCATTCGTTTGTTTCAAAGTCCAATCAAGGTCTTTAGCAACACTAAAGAACTTTTCTTTAAATTTATTATGAAAAAAAGAAACATATCCCCTTTCAAGTAAATTATTTTTTCTTAAAAAGTCAATCAATAAAAATCTGTGTGGTTTGATAGTGTGATTTAAACTAATAAATCTTTTTTCTTTTTGAAAACTTTTTATAAACCATTTGTGTGTTTTTGGAAAGTTTAAATAATAATCCCAACTTACCATTAACCAATTAAAATATTTAAAATTAATATTTTTGTTATATTTTTTCATATGACCTATATTGTTAATAAAGTCAAAAAAAGTTATTTTTTTATCATCAATACCATATTTTTTTAATTGTTTGTTAAAAAATTGAAAGTTATATTCATAATCTTGATTGGATAATTCTGTAAGACCCGCAATAATGAATTTACATTTATCTGAATTTATGTCATCAACTATAAATTGATTATCTGAAAACAAATAGTGAATAAGTGATTTTTCATCATCAACTTTATCATTAAAATAATCTTCATTATTATTTTCTATCCTACCAACAATCTGCCTGAACTCATAAAACTTTACAAATATAACATAGGGTTTGTTATCATCTGAAAATTGTTTTAAATCTTTTAGTTTAGAAACATTATTATAATTAAAATTTAATCCAATTTTATTTGTTATGATTCTATGAAACATTCCGTCTGGCCATTGATAATGTGATTCTCTTAAATTATGAAAAATTTGTATCCTTTCTTGGGAATCTAATCCCTTTATATCCATAGCGAATATATTCAACTTCTTCATACCAAGTCCTTATATAATTCACTTGCCCACATTTCGTGTGATTTTTCTGTTGGGTGTCCGTCATCAAAATATTCTCTATTTTTTATTGAGTAATTTTTCATTATAAATTTTCTAAAAGATACTTTTTTAAAAACTTTATCTCTAATTTTACGAAATTCATTTGAAGTTTTATCCTGACCTTTAATTGAACGATTTAAATCACTTACATACCAAAGACCCTGGAAAGATTTCTGTTCCCAGAATGCTTCAAAAAAGTAATGTTTAATATTGTGTTGTTTTAAAAAATAATGTAAGTATAAGTTTTGATTCATAAACCTACTTATATATTCCTCTTTATTCCAAAAATGTTCTGTATAAACTTTCCACAAATTATCTAATACTTTATTATTTCTTTTTTCTAATTGTGCTGGATATAATGTTTCCCATTTTCCATTATAATAAAAGTCTTTTCTCTCTGGTGATGACCAACCAATAATTACAAATAAATCATCTGGTTCATTAGTTTCTAATAACTCTAAAACCTTTTCAATTGTTCTTCTAACAATAGCATCATTTGAACTACCGGATACTGCATTATTTATTACTTTGGTTTTTAACAACTTTCCTAATTTGTATGGCCATACTTTTGGTAATCTATAAGAATCATTATCTGGGTGATTTACATAACTATGATTTAACTTTGGATTAATAATATCCCCTGCTGTCCAACTATCACCTTCACATAAAATTAGTTTCATTTGTACCTTCCAATTTCATCACTACATATTCCTGCTACATAATTTGGAACTTCTTTATGTTTTGGTGGCATAACACAAATACTTCTTTTTGTTAAACGAAAGTTCCAACTTTGCCAGAAATATCCTTTTGATGTTAGTGCGACCATATCTCTATCGTGTGCAAAACAATGTATTTTTGGGTCTTCCATCATTCGATAATATGAAATCATATCTTTTGCGTGACACCATAATCCGTCTTGTCGTAAAAAGTCAACACCGATATCGTATTGTGGATTGTCGTGTCCTAATGAATAACCACCATACTTCCAACCCCAAACATCA
>Ga0181590_10002231_pt1 | contig 16346 bp, 8 predicted proteins | sample 071ome_34_FD_132446 | JGI IMG/M metagenome (GOLD analysis project Ga0181590, IMG submission 132446) | Coastal salt marsh microbial communities from the Groves Creek Marsh, Skidaway Island, Georgia - 071411BT metaG (megahit assembly) | ecosystem: Environmental > Aquatic > Marine > Intertidal zone...
AAATATCTTGAAATAACTAAACCGAAACTCCCAAAATCATCCCCATATAAACTTCAATCACCAGCACATCAGGGTCCAACTATTCAACATCCTGCAGGTCAAGCAATTCCTGGACTAGGAAGAATATTTGGTTATGTTGGTTCAACAGGTCTTTCTACAGGAAATCATATTCATATTGAAACTGGAGATGGGTATATTCCACATGATGATGCTGGAAAACCCATTCCTCATAGTGTTTTAGATAATATTATTGTTGATGGTCGCCCATTACATGAATATAATATGATTAGTGGTGTTGAAATGAGAAAACATCCAGTAACTGGTGAAATGAAAATGCACCTTGGATATGATTATCCAATTAGAGGGGGTGCTCCAATTCAACTTAAAGGTGGTTTAAAATACATTGATTTTCATGATGCTGGATCGGGTGGTTATGGAAAAAGTATAATGATCCAAGATAAAGATGGAAATAATTATATTATTGGTCACCTTTCAAAAGGACCTGATCCTGCTTCATTGCAACCTCCAGCTGGCGGAGGAGCAAATATTGCACCAGTAAAACGACCAGGGTATGGAAAAGGTGGACTTCCAATGGACCTCACTCAAACTTTTGATGATGGTGGTTCAGAAGTCGTAATGATTATGAGTCAGCAACCAATTATTGTTCCTGGACCGACTAGATATATTACAAGAACAAGAACACAAACTATGCCCGTTCCGGTGGCAATTCACCCCAAATCTTCAGGTCTTAGGAGTTTAGTGTAAGATGGCAAACTGGTCGAGACCTGCAATCATAGAAGAACTTATAATTGATGATGAGGTCATCGGAGAAGTTGATCTGAGTGGAGGATTTGTTGAGTTTTCTTATTACGAATCTTTATTTTCTCCACACATAACAGCAACTCTGGCATATATTGATACTGGTAATGCCGTATACGGACAGAACGACGTACAAGAAAGATTGGGAACAATCTATTCATCCGTATCAAACTTTAAAGGTAAAAAAGTCAAACTAAAACTTAATCATGATTCCTCTGCAAATGGATTGGAGTTTGATACTTATCCTCTAGAAATCACAAGAGCATCTTCTTTAGCAGCAGATAATAAAAGACGAATATATGCATTTCGTTTAGCATCAGAGTATGCAACAAAAAATGAGAATATTGGAGTTCAAGAAAAGTATTATAATTCTATTTCAGATTCGGTTCAGAGTATTCTAGTTAATAAACTTGGTGTTCCAACCGAGAGAATTAAAAAAGATAATACGAAAAATTCTGAAGCATTTAATGGATTAGACAGAAGACCTTTTGAATTGATTATGGATTTGTGTCGTATGGCAGCACCAGAAAGTGGAACTCCTGGTTACTTCTTCTATGAAACAATCGATGGATTTAACTTTAAATCCGTTCACACATTACTACAACAACCAGTTAATGGAACTGGTGGATATACTTATTCAGATGTTGCTCCTGTTGGAGAGCAAGGTAGTTTTAGAATTTTAGAATACAACCCACCTCAAGAAAGTGATGCATTAAATCAAATTAGAGGTGGTAACTATAAATTAAATCTTATTACTTTTGATATAAACACTTTTATCTTTAAGGAGCAGATGATAAATCTATCCGAAGAAGTTGAAAGCACTGTTGGTAGTGATGAACAACCACCAACATATCAAACTTCCGATAATAGAGAATATGGAAGAACAGTTTTTAATATTCTTGACAGTGGAAACAACGAACAAGGAATATCAACTTCGATAAACAATGACCCAAAACAATGGGTCACTTCAATGATGAGGTATGGGTCACTATTATCTAATACTTGTGATATCGTTGTTCCGTGTAATTTAAATTTAAGAGTCGGAAATATAATTGATTGTTCTTTCCCACGACTAGGGTCTGATCCAGCACAGGGAATATCTGATGAAAAAATCAGTGGTAAATACTTAATATTACATCTCGCACATCACTTTACTTCCGATGGTCAGACAGGATCAACAACACACATTACAATGGTTCGTGATACTCACGGAATGTATAGTAGTTCGGGAGAAGAATAATGTTTAGTCCAGAGTTTTTTGGTAAAGCGCCTCCAAAATTATTTCTCGGTCAGGTTCCATTAAACCAAGTTGAGAACAAACGTAATGGAAGTAGATGGGGTGACCGCGTACAGGTCAGAGTTATTGGATATCATTCCCCAGATGGTAATGTCAATCCAGATGAAGATCTTCCCTGGGCTGTTATATTAAGACCAGGATCTCAAGGTAATCTAAACAGGGGATCTACTGGTCTTGTTGGTGGTGAATGGGTTGTTGGATTCTTCCTTGATGATGGTGGAAACAAGAAAAACTTCATGATTATTGGTGTTCTTGGAAGAAGTGAAGAAGTTTTTGAAGTCAACGAAGAACAGGCAAAAGAATGGAAAAGTACCAGGTTTGGAAGAACTTATGATTATTTTGGAGAAATTCAACCACAACCATGGCAACTAAAATCGGGAGAATCACCTCCTTTAGATCAAAAACCCGCTGTGCCTTCACCCGCTCAGTTTGGTCTCGGACCAACTAGCGAAGCAGCAGCTGCTGTAGAACCAGATCCAGTATATACTGTTGATAATTTACCTCCCGCAACGTTTATAGATGGAAATTTTGTTGAAGACATTGGTGGATTCCCAATAGGTGAAGTTAATGATGATGGAACGATAACATTCTTCTGATAAATATCCTTTAAGGAAGTATTAATTATGGCAACTCCCAACGCAATAAATCATACTGTAAATCAAGCTGGTAGAACTAATAATAAACTTTCTATCAAAGAAACTGTGATGGCAGCAGCTGCTGCTGGGTGGGATGATGTCGTCCGTACTACCGGTGATCCATGCAAAAATGAAAAGGGAGAAGATAGTATTGCCGTACAAATTGAAAAACTTTTTATTAGATTAAAAGCAGTTCAATTATATGGTGATTTTGTTCTTAATACCGTAACAAATGCGGCAGACAACTTACAATCAACAATATCTGCAGTTACTTCTGCTATAGCAGGAGTTTTAAAGTCATTCATTCAGAGAATGAGAAATTGGGTTTTAAACAAACTCAAAGCACTCATCGAACAAGCAATGACTTATATTGCAAATAATCTAGCAAAAAAACTCAAAGAAGCAATAGTTGATAGTATTGTCGATCAAATTTTCTGTGCTTTTGAAGAAATTATTGGTGGACTGGTTGCTTTAGTTGGAGACTTTTTGTATTCCCTCATCGGTCAAATTATTAATGCACCATTCTGTGCTGCAGAATCTTGGGTAAATGCACTAACTAGCAAACTAATCAATGATATTGATGAAGCACTACAACCCATTTTTGATTCGATTAATGATATTCTCTCTGGAGTTGGAACAATTGCTGGATCAGTGTATGAAGCAATTGACTTTGTTCTTGGATTCCAAGCTTTTCTGTGTGGAGCACCAAATTGCCCTGAAGTAACTAGTTTTAAACTTGGACCTTGGGGAGGACCAACAAAATCATTCCGTAATGATTTTTCAAAACTAAATTTTGATAATAGTTTCGTTGGGAAGGGAGCAAAGACTGCAGATGGTTGGTTAGAAGATTTCTTTGGTGAAGATTCTGGAACACTAAATCAATCTCCTGGAGAATGCTATACTGGAACTTTTGAATGTGGCATTCCTCAAATTGAAATTTTTGGTGGGGGTGGTGCTGGTGCAGTCGGACAGGCAGTGGTTAATACAATTGGAGAAGTTGTTGGTGTTAATTTATTGAATGGTGGAGAAGGATATGATTCCGCACCATTTGTAAGTATTGTTGATCCTGCTGGGTGTGGATCAAATGCTTCTGCATATGCCGTTATGGAAACAGACGATGATGGGTTTTCGACGGGAGTCGTTAGTGATATTGTAATAATTAACCCTGGATATGGATATGATGATACTTACAATGGTGGAGCACCAGTCATCACATCATTTACTGGAGCACCAAATCCACTAGTCGTTGGAAATAGTGTTTCACTCTCTTGGAATGTTACAAATGCAGATACGGTTTCACTTGGAATTGCTGGTTATAATAATTTACCACTGGTCGGATCTGTAAGTATTCCTGTTACTGACATCACATTTGAACCAAATAGTAGTACAGCAACGGTTACATATACACTAACTGCCACAAAAGATAATACAAGTTCTTCTTCCCAGACAACGACAAAAACTTTTATATTGACGGTTTTGCAAGATATAACTTCTGGATCTCAAGGAACAACAAATACAAATTCTCCAATCATTGATTCATTTACAGCGTCTGATACAAATGTCAATCCTGGAGATATTGTAACATTATCATGGGAAACCACGAATGCAACATCTGCTTCTTTAGATGTAACTGGTTACAGTAGTGTGCCTTTAGATGGATCTGTAAGTATTGTAATACCGTCAACTATTCAATTACCTGCTGATGGATCTAGTATTACGAACACATATACTTTAACGGCAACAAATTCTAATGCTCCAGAAGCATCTCAGACTGCGACTCAGACAGTTTCTGTAGAAATTGGACCACCATCGATCAGCACTACCCCAGGAGATGAAGGAACTGGCGGTGGTTCTGGAGTTGATGATGATGCTGCAACATCGGGTGGAAATACTTCAGGAACTGGAAATAATGATGCAGTTGCTGTATTGGACGGCATTGATATTGTTGGAACTGGTATTGGTTACAACAATGGAGATACTGTAACAATTGAAGATGATACTGGATCTGGTGCAAGCGCAGAAATTCAAACGAATCAACTCGGTCAAATTGTAGGTATAAACGTATTAAATGGTGGATATGGATTTACTAGAATCCCAGCAGTGAGAATAAATAGTTTAGAAGGAGCTGGAGCTAAATTCAGAGCCAAACTCAGATTTATTCCAATAAATCAATTCTTATTAGAACAAGAACTGCAAGTTATTGATCCAAATAAGTTGGTCCAAGTCGTCGATTGTGTTACTAAGTAATGGCAGAAAAAGCACCAGATTATACAGTTACAAGTAATCCTTATGCTCTGATACACTGTGGTCCTATTGGTTCAGATGCTGATGGTGATGATGGAAGGGATTTGACTATTGCGACATCAGTCAATTGCCAGACTACGTATTATAAATCTGGCAACAAGATGGATCACATTCAAGGATATAGTGGTGAAGTATGTGGTTATGCTTTGGATTCGACCCAAGAAGGAACGGTTGCAAAAGCAATTATTGCAGAAAACGGTGATATTGTTCTGGATGCTGAAGGAGGAAATATTCGTCTGAAAGCAAAAAATGTTTATATCGAAACATCCGGAGAACAAGGTCAAGGAAACTTTATGGTTTCTGCAAATGGTTTGGTTGCGCTTGCTACGGGGCATGAATTTAGAGCTAGTGCTGGAAGAATGTGTCTTATATCAGAAGGTAATATTAATTTTTCTGGTAATGTTAAAGTTGCCGGTAAAATTGCATGTAGTGAAGCACTGAACACCGCAAGTTTTGTGACCTCGCTTCTTGCAGGAAACTGGGCAAGTGTAATAACATCAATAACTCAAACTTGTAAGTAAGGGAGGTGCAAAAAAATGATTGATAATATGACCTTTGGTTCTATAGATGTGATGAGTCCTCTTCTTGGAGGTGCTCTTCAACTTCCTCTTGGAACCTGGGAACCTGGATCACTATCGGCACATAAAGGTCATTTCGGACAGGGTGCTACACTAACTCCTTTTAGTGGATCACTAGTTGTTGGTCCATCTTTAACGTCTCCGATTAGTATTTTTGGGACGGGAATTAATAGTCTTACTGGTTCTACAACTCAAACTGGATCGCATACCACAGTTGGTCAACATATGGTCACTGGGACTGAGCTAAGAACTTTTGTTATTAATAATGATTTTGATGGTGTAGCAAATAGTCTAGTTGCCACAACAGCGAATACATTTACTGCGGCAGCAGAAAATAAAATGGTTGCTCCGCTAAATGTTATTTCTGGAGCTCTTAATAAAATTAATGGTCCATTAAATCTTACTGGTGTTGGTGATGTTGCAATTGCAATCAACAGTAAAAAATCTTTTGACATTCCACACCCAACAAAAGAAGGATGGCGTCTTTCTCATGTTTGTGTAGAGGCACCAACTGCAGATGTTTATTTCCGTGGTAGACTTGATGGTGGAAAAACAACCATCACCCTACCAGAATATTGGCAGAAACTTGTAGATCCAAATACAATTACTGTTTCATTAACTCCTGTTGGATTGCACCAGGAGTTGTATATTGAAAAAATAGAATCTGCAAGAAGTATAACTATTAGAAACAATGCTGGTGGACCAGTAAAGTGTCATTATCTGGTAATGGCAGAAAGAATTGATACCGAAAAGAATATTCCAGAGTATGAAGGAACTTGGGATGATTATCCTGGTGATAATTCTTCGAGATCTATTGTTGGAAAAGATTACGATAGGAGAAAATAATGGCAAAGTTATATCAGTATTTTACAAATGCACCCCCGATTGAGATTACCGATCTAGAGGTTTCGGGTAAAATTACTGCAACTTTCTTTGAATTTAGTAATTCCAATTTTAGTTCTGATGGTAATGTTTATGTTGGACTAGGAAATGCTATTGGATCCAACTTTCAAATCAGTGGCATTTCAACATCAACATTTGCTATCGATCAGAAAGTTAAGATTTTTGGCGTAAGTCCAACGACAGATTCTACTTTAGTTGATCCACCAGTTTTGAGTTCATTAAGTGCAACCAAGGTTGGTACGGCAGCCACTGTTAATACTTATCGTTATTGGGTTTCACAGTATCATTATAAAAATGGAAAAGTTGGAGTTTCTTCTCAAATTACTCCAACCGATGGTATCGGTCACGTTGCAGTTGCAGACTTTAATGACCTAAATCATGTATCATTAACTTTGGCAAGAACCGATACAAATCATGGTCTCCTTGTTTTCCGTCAAGAAAGTGTTGGTGCTGGTAGCACTGATATTAATGAATCAAAATTAATTGCTATTCTTGGTCCAAAAGAATTGGCAGGAGATACCTCTGGAATTACCTGGAAAGATTATGGAACTTACGATCAGACAGAGTGGTCTCCAAAAGGAACCAAGAATGAGTACACAGATCAGATACATTTTCCAGGAATTGGTAATACAACCAGAGCAAGAGGATGGGCAATTGATACCATCATCAATATTGGAGAGAACTCCATAACCGTTGCTGGAGGATATAATACAAATATTGGAATTGGCACTACAAATCAAGTTAAAGTCGTTCACGATAACACTAATGCATTTAAAGTTGCCGTCGATGCCGCTATTGAAAATGGTTTAAATTATATTAATCTTCCTAGCGGAACATTTCTAACAAGTCAATTATTAATACCAAGTGGATTCACCGTTAGAGGTAATGGAAAAAATTCTATAATTAAAGCTCAATATTTTGCGAACGATGAATTTGATGGTGGTGGAAATGCAATATCATTTGATGGTAATATTGTTGGATTAGGAACAACTTCTGGTAGTGATATTACATTAATGGACTTAACCATTGATGGAAATAATGGAAACAATATATTATTTGATGGAGAGATTGATAATTATATAATGTATTTTCCAGAGACTAGATCGTCTTTGTTTAGAAATGTCGAAGTTAGAAACTCATCGGCACATGGATTATATCTTTACAATTCTTCCAGAGTTTCTGTAGATAGTTGTACCTTTGTTGATTCTTCTCTTACTGATAGATATTCATTTACTCCACTAAACGTTCAAGAATCAAATACTCTCAGAGTTAATGATTGTTTATTCGAAAACTTCTCTGGTCCAGTAGATTTTTCCGTTTCTTCTGTTGTATCGACTGGTGGTAATATCATTCGTAATTGTGGAACTGGATTAAGAATGTTTGCGACTGGAAAGATTACAACAACGAACAACATCATTCTCGGTCCTTCGGATGAGTATATTCCTTCACCAGATATTTACGATAGTGATTTTAATTCAATCAATATTTCTGTTGAAAGAGGAATAGACTTTTATGGTCCAGTTCTTCAATATCTTGAAGATGGGGATCCAAAAGATATCAGTAGTTCGGCAGTTACAATCACTTCTGCTGGAATTGGAACTATTATTAATGAAGGAACATCTACAGAAACTCTAGGCGATAGATTCCTCAATTTTAATATTCCAACACCCGATAGTGGGGTTTTTGGAAGAGAAGATGGTTATATTCAATTGAATTTAACTGCATCACAAACCAATACTCTTGGTTTAACATCTGCTCTTGGTTATAATATTATTGCTAAAGAGTTTCTGATTCAACCATCAGGATTCTCAACTTACGTTGGTATTAGTACTGGATCATTTGATGTTATTGGATCTGGTGCTACGATGTATACAATCGAATTATTGGAACCAAACCAGTTCTCTGGTATTTCGACTGGAGATGTTGTAAAACTAGTAAATCACTCTGTAACACCCGACCTTTCTTCCTATGAATTAACGGTATATCAAAAGAATGATGTTTCGGCAATTACCAAGGAATTAGTTCTAACTGGATTCACTACGACTTCAGTAACTAATGGTTTAGACAGTGGATATATAAGTATAAGGAAACTATTTACAATAGCAAAAGGAAGGGTAGGGGTCCTGTAATATGCCTGATAATACTAATGTTAATAATAACTCAGCAGTAGTTGTTGTCGGCAGAACTGCACCAGTTCCTCCTGGTCAACAAAGATCAGAAAAGTCAATTCCCGTTGTTATTGCAAGCGATCAGGCAACTCTTCCCGTTGCAGAACAGAATAAAGTACAATCAGAAGTTGCTCTTTCTTTGCTTGGTATTCCAAGATCAGAAGTTGCACTTGGTATTTTTGCAGACGTTAATACTTATGATGTAAACCCAACCGAATGGACCTCAGAACCAGAGCAGTTTAGTACTGTAGCAACCACTTATCAGTATACTGGTATTGGTGGTTCATCAATGGGGTGGGGATTGTCCCACGTTCCAGAAGAATCTGGAGCACTTGTAGAGGCACCCGCAGATAAGACTGCCGTATTAACATCCAAAAGATTTTTTAGATATCAACCTGGTCGTGTTTCTTCCGCAACATTTGGTGTTAAAACATCACTTATAAACAGAACTGACTCCGAAGGAACTGGTGCGGATGTATTCAATCCAGCAATTCGCAAATATGGTATCTTTGATAAGTTTGATGGATACTATTGGGAGAATAGAAATAACGGCGATGGAGATAATTTTTGCGTAGTTAGAAGAACTCAATCGCTTATTTATGAAAATCCTCTTACATTCGGAACTGGTTCAGGAGAACAGCAAGAGGACTACGGAAGAACAAATCCAACGGATCCTTTGGGAGAAAGAGGATCAGAATCTGAGGATAATGCGACCGCACAAGAAAATACAGCAGCAACACCTAAAAAGTTTGGTGATCTCGTCATCTTAAGAGATAAACTTTTGATGACTCATGCTGCTGTTTATGATCCATCTCTACTTCAGAATGAAACAAAGGTTGGAATTACAACTGTAAGTGGTGGAAATACAATAGCAGTTCCTGGTATTGTTAAAAATGTAAGCAATGCTGTTTATGATATTGATACTGGATTGATGGTTGTAACCACATCCACAAATCATGAATTTGAGAGAGGTAAGTACATCACTCTCAGTGGAATTGCAATGACTTGCTATTTGGATCCCGTAAATCCAAAATCATATCCCAATAGAACAATGGGATATAATGTTCTTCAGGTAAACTCTGCAACTTCTTTCACTGTTAATGTTGGCGTTTCGACTGTTCCGACTTTCTATGTTTCTGGAGGAACTGCGGTTGGTCTTTCCACAGGACAGTACGTTTCTTATAAGAATGAGTCCGCAGTTGGTGTAATCACTGGATTCACCGATAGTTCGATTTATAGAGTTGCTTCTGTCAATTCTTCGGGTCAGATTACTCTGAATAAGTTGGATGGAACCGCTTTAACTGGTCTTACAAATGGAACATACGGTCATCCTCATAAGATTATAACACCAGTTCCTTTCGTTCAACCAACAAGTGGTTCTTTAATTGCCAGTGGTTTTACCAAGTATAGTACAGTAAAAAGTACTGGTATGTTCCCGTATCTTTATGAAGATGGTGATGGAAACGAAGAGGGATACATTGATACGATTGCAGCAACTTCCACATTGAAAGATCAAATTGATAATATTAATGATTATTATGATAAGTGGGTCAATCAGAATGTTGCAATGGATTATTGGAATGTCTATGAATATCGTGTTCCAAGATCCAGATTTAGTTCTGATCGTTTAGATGCAGAAACTGCTACATTACTCTACAGTGATGCCGTAGGTGATAAGAGAGCTGGTGATGTTGTTTTGGATGAAGATACCAGTGAAGAACTTACGGATACAAGTATTTGGGACCTTGACTTCACTAAGGTTACAATGTATAAGATTGAGTTCTCGTGGTACGGTGCTGTTGGTGCTCTGTTCCTCGCATATGTGCCTGTAAGCAATGGTGAGGCACGTTGGGTACGAGTACACCACCTGAGAGCATCAAACCAACTAAAGGTTGCTTCACTGGGCAATGCGACACTTCCTATTACCTATATGGTATATGGTGGAGGAAATGAAGATAGGTATGGATATACAAACAGCAATAGACCAGAATCAACATTCTCTTATGGTTCTTCATCAGAGCACATTGTTAAGTATGGTGCTTCTTATTACATTGATGGTGGTGACCGTGGTACAGTTAAACTATTCAGTTATTCTACTCCAGTACCTTCTCCAGTCTATGGTTCAAAGAGAACCTATACGGTAAACAATGGAGGTGGAACTGGAGTTGCCAATGATGAATTTGATCTCACAAATGCCACTTCATCAACAGATCCTTATATCATCGGTGCGGTAGGAATTACTTCATCATTCTTTGTTGGATCAAAGATTGTAACAACAAATCCACTGGATCAAAACATTGAGATTAATTACGTTGATGCACGTCCAGGACAACAAAGATTATATCTAAATGCAAAACTGAATGACAGTTCACTTTCCAGTGTTTCGGTTATTACAAATCGAACAACACCACTCATTGGTTTGAAATGTAAGGACCAGATTCAAAGTAGCACTGGTAAGAATGTAAGAAACCGAACCCAAGTATATCCAACTAGATTATCAACAGGTTCCGATGGGGTTGTAAAACTAGATCTCTTGAAGTCGCCTATTTTCCAGACAACATCAATTGTTACTTCTGTTAGAAGACAAGATGATCCGATTCTGACTTCAACGGCAAACATTGGTAAGAGAGGAAAACCAACACAGGTTGGAATCAATACCGTCCTCTACGCAGGAACTCATCAATTTGTAAGTGCAACTGCCAATGGTATCACGAGATCTATCGGCGGAACAATCACGGCAACAGATGCCGATTATGATCCAATCACTGGTGTTCTTACAATCACTTCAAATAGCCACGGTCTATCAAATGGCAATACCGTAACCATTGCAGAAGGATCTCTAACATTTACTTGTTCTCTTGATGACTATGCCACCGAGCACTCATATCCAAGAACAACTGATCCAACTTTCGGACAGAGTCTTACAGTTTCTAATGCTGCTACGAATACATTTGACGTCAACGTGGGGCAGGCAGTTGCAGAATACATTAGAGATATTGGAACTGGAACTTATGGATATTTTAGAGGTTATTTCCAGAATGATCCAACACAAAAACCAATATCCGTTCTGGGATTCTTGGAGAACAGGGGATCGGACAGAACAAAGGACATTGAGACTGATGGATACTATTTCTATGCATTAGAATCAACCTCGGATAATATTATTTTAACTGCGGATACTCCATTCTTAAGAGAAGATAATCATAACCCTATTGGTAATGTTGTTACTTCAACTTCTTCTGAATTTTCTCTGGAGCAACTATCATCTATTAAAATTAATCCACAGATTAGAAGTCCAATTCCTGGAACAGGAACACCAGTTTCCAGCATTTATATTCCAGCATCTGGAGAAGAGTATGATCTGACACCATACTTTGATTATAATAAAGAATATTTGTCCTTCCCACTTACAAATAAGGTTGATAGTTTGTATTTGTGTGCTTCATCTTCCTCCACATTCGGCATAGGATCAACAATTGGAAATGTTTCTGCAAGTTTGACATGGGAGGAACAGTGATTCATGAATGGTGGAAAGGATATAAAAATAGGTCACGATAAGAGACCTGTTTCTATCGTACCCGTTTCTGAAGAACCACTCTATAATATTGCGAATGGAGAAATACTCACCGATGAATTTGGTAATCCTCTAATTACCGAAGTTCCAGTTTATTATCTTCCCGATGCAACTGAAAAGAGATCTACTTCTGTTGTATTTGGTATTGAACCAGATGCTTATGATTTAAAAAAAGTTGTAAGAGTCGGAATACTTACAGTTACCTATGGAAGTGCAAAAACAAATAATGTTGGTATAGATACCGCTGGTCTACTAGTTGGAGATGCTGTTGTTGGTTCATATCTTCCAGATGCAACTTTAATTACTAGAATTGGAACTTCTAGTGTATACTTATCCAATAATTCAACGAATACCAGTCCAACATCAGAAGATGCAATCGTAAAAAGAAAAACGGTTACAAGAGCAAAATCAGATCCTGTTATAAAAGTTGAAGAACAATTTAAGGAATCTAGTGAAGTTAGCACAACTCTTCTTGGTATTACTAGAGGGGAAACTCAACTTTCTTTATTTTCAAACGTTTCTTCTTATGGTCTAGATTCTGCTGACTGGGAGTTTTTTACTTTTAATAGTGGAAGTAGTTTTGGAACTTGGGATCGGAGAAGAAACGAAGTTTATGGCGAAAGATATAATGCAAAACTTACTGAAGAAGTTCAAGAATCTGGAATTCAATTAACCGCATTCTCAGTACCATATTCATATCCATTTGGACCCAATTTTGAAAAGGTTGGTTTATACAATAATGCATTCTTTCAAAATTATTTGAGGTTCATTGAACTCGGAAATAAATTATATGATTACTACACCACTGGTGGTGGTTCATCGTATCCAAGCGATTGGAGTAATAAGTTTTTATCGAGTGGAATTGCAAAAGTTGTTGCTGGTGATGTGGAATATGTTGCTGGAATTCAAGCAGCGTTCGCACAAATAGACACCTGGACCGATACTTGGAGGGATATAAAAGATGGTATTTTAACAGATCCGATTACTGGTACTCCGTTTACATTTTCTGTTGTGAGTGGTCTTCCTGGAATTGGATTTTTTGATTCTACAAATACAAGACCTGGATATTCTGCATCCGAACAGAGATATGCTTTTTTACAATCCAGAAGAGTGTTTCGTTATCAACCAGGAAGAATTAGTGGATTTACTTTTGGTCTCAGATCATCCGTGGAACCTGTTCCTGGCATTACGATGGAATGGGGAATATCAAACCCAACGGACCAATACATTTTCCAAATTGATGCAGGTCAATTATCAATTATCAGAAGAAGCACGGTTCCATTATCGGTAAGTGTTCTTGAAAGAAACGGATTAAGATCGCTGGACCAGACTAGAGTTAGGAGTGGAGATCCTTTTGATACTGAAGAATATTGGACGATTAAAATACCCAGAGACAATTTCAATGGTGATCCATTGAACTCAAATGGACCTTCTGGATATTTGTTGCAGGCACAGAATGTCACAATGTATAAGATTGAATTTGGTTGGTATGGTGCAATTGGTGCAAGATTTTATGCTTATATTCCAACCAGTAATGGTGATGCACGATGGGTCGTCATTCATACACTAGTAATTGAAAACTCCCTTGAATCTCCTTGCCTGCAAGACTCTTATTTTAGATTTAAGTATTCTTTGAATATATCCAACACGGAAAATATAAGAACACCGCAGTATCTTTATAAGTATGGTGCTTCATACTACATTGATGGTGGTGATGAAGGAACTTCTCAAATCTATTCGGTAAGTTCTGGGTTGAAAGATATTTCATCAACACGAGAAGATACATTACTGGGAATATATCCAAAAGAGTATCTTCTAAATTCTGTTGGGGTTGAAATTGAGAATAAAAAGTTAATCATACCCACAAAGTTAAATGTAACTACAGACTCTCTATCCGAACTAAATGTTGTGACTTGCTCTGCTTGTCCTGGATTCGGACATGTCTATACACCAGGAATTGCAACAACAGAAACAGGTAGATATGTTGATGTTGAGTTTACTGGATCTGATGCATTATCTGCCATAAATGATAGTTATTTTACTACGGATGATGTTGGTGCAAAAGTAATCGCTCCTTCGATTTATGATGCGTATATTGAAGAAGTTGAAGATCAGATTGGTGCAGGTAATTCTTACTTGAGTGCAAAACTGAGTAGAGATGTCACTGGAGATTTTGTTTTAGATCGGAGCGATAACTCAACAACGACAATCAATCAAACAACCTATCCACACCCAATTAGATTGAGTAATTATAATGCATATGCTGCTTCTGATTTTGGATTCAGTGGATCAAAAATAGAAATACAATTTGTCAATCCAACACAATCAGATGATTACTCACACTTTGCAAACTTTTTAATTGGTGTGACTGACAAAGCACCTGATGTTTCTCTTCCAGATACTTTAAATGGATTTGATTTCCCAGGAATTGGTGTTACAACTGTTCTTCCAAAATCAAGTATTCTCTACGGAGAATATAAAAATACTAGTGTTACACTTACCGAAGAGGGTGTAGAAACTGGAGAAGCAGATCGTCCTCTAACAGAATTTATGGAGATTGATTATAGAATTCCAAATCTAGCAAATCCTGCTGGAGGAATCTGTTCCAAACTTACAATTGATGTTTTAGATCGTATCGAAATTACAAATGTAAATGAATTTAGTGTTAATCCAGAAACTGGTCTAAGTGATGGCAATACTTATATTCAGGTGAGTGGTTCTTTCCCAGCATTGGATATAATTGGAGGACAAGATTATGGATATGCAGGAGGTCAAATTGCAATTCTAAGTAGTGGAACAGTTTCAACACCTGGACCAACATACATTGGACCAACATTTTCATATACTGATGCGAGTAATACGTTATTCTCATATATTCAAATATCTGGATCTCTTTCTGCAGGATCAGATTTTACAGTTCTAATTCGTCCAGTTAGAGCAACTGGATCTAGAGTCAGCGTACAGAAACTTTATAACTACAATCCATTCCCATTATATCTTGTCGCACAACTTCAGGATAATGCGGCAATAAACAATATTACAGTTAAAGAAACCATTGGTAATTTCCAAAGAACTATAACTCCAAGATTTTATGTTTCTGGTGGATGTGAGATTACAAATGCCGATGGAAATGCCGATACAACTGGATCTCCACCGACTAACTTTAAGGAAGTTGATCGTCTTTCTGCTGCTTTAGTAGACGTTCAGAATAAACAAAAATTAAGAACTTCTATAAAAAGAGACATTCTTTTTATTGGTGCAAATAGTACCGAATCTATAGATCTGAGTAAAACCTTTGGTCCCGATAGAAATGTAATTACCCCAGACAATAATAATCTGGAGGCAACTTTCATTACTGCAAAGAAAATAGATGAAGGATCATCTGGAACAATAGAAGTAAGTTTGAATTATAAGGAGCAATGATAAATATTTCACTAGTGTTGGCAAAATAATTTAATAATGTCTCTTACAAATTCAAAGTTATTTGGACTGAATGTATTAAGTTATTTTGCAGATGTTGAAGATAAGAACGCGGCACTCACTGCATTAAATTTACCACCACTCGATCTTGAAGTTATTGATGGATCTGCAAATAGCGCATCTCGTCAAGATTGGGTAAGTTTATCTAGATTAAACACTCCAATATACAAAACATTAAGTAGATATAGTGGGGATTCTTCCATATATTCTGGAGCACTAGAAGATAGAGCAGGACTAAGAGGAACTCTCTTTGGTGGTCTGGAAATCAATGGACGATTAAGTGGTAATGCAATAAGATACAGGTATTTGGATGGCACTGGAACTGGTGCCAGTATTAAGATTGCGGATATTTCAACATCAAGAGTTAGTTCCTGGAGTTCTAGTGCATCTCCTGTTCTGAATACTTCTCCCATTTCTTATGGTGCAAGAGTTGGAATTATTACTGGAGGACAACTACAGTTTGGAACTCCAACAAGTGGAAGTCAGATTAGGATACAAACGACGGCAGTACCAGAGGCAAAAGAGTTTCCGTCCGAATTCCCAACATCAAAAATAGATTGTACGATTGGTGGTAAATCAGTTACATTA
>Ga0181590_10002238_pt1 | contig 16316 bp, 15 predicted proteins | sample 071ome_34_FD_132446 | JGI IMG/M metagenome (GOLD analysis project Ga0181590, IMG submission 132446) | Coastal salt marsh microbial communities from the Groves Creek Marsh, Skidaway Island, Georgia - 071411BT metaG (megahit assembly) | ecosystem: Environmental > Aquatic > Marine > Intertidal...
AATGCTCGATAACTTTGGGGTCAACCCGTACTTCTTTGCGATGCTGGTTGCGCTGAACCTTCAGACCTCGTTCTTAACACCTCCGATGGCAATGTCAGCCTACTACTTGAAGGGTGTATTGAAGAACCAGATTGAATTGATGGAGATCTTCAAAGGATTGCTACCCTATTTGGGCATCGTATTGTTCAGTATGGTATTGCTCTATCAGTTCCCAGGTATCGCACTGTGGTTACCTGACTACTTGTTCGGAGCATACATTCCATAATGTCTGAATCTGCGCAAACGATTGCCGAAACAGTGGAAGCCATTGCCGACGGTCGATTGACCGCTCGGCAGTGGACTGAACACTGCTTGGATCAAATCGAATCTCACGAAGCGATTGGTGCGTGGTCATTTATCGACCGCGAGCGCGCACTCGAACGTGCAGATGCAATGGACTGGCTAAGGAAGGATGGCAGTGCATTCGGTAGTTTGCATGGCTGCCCAGTCGGTCTTAAAGACATTATTGAAGTCAAGGGCATGCCGCACGGGTGTGGCTCACAATTGATGGGCGAGGTATCTGAATCCAATGCCGCACTCGTTGATGCATTAGAAGCTGCTGGCGCAGTCATTCTTGGAAAAACTGAGACGACTGAATTTGCAGCCATGCATCCGGCTCGGACAAAAAATCCTCACTCACTTGAGCATTCTCCTGGCGGCTCATCGGCAGGATCAGCAGCCGCAGTAGCTGCTGGAGAAGTACCGATCGCAATCGGTTCACAAACGAATGGTTCCGTCATTCGTCCTGCTTCCTATTGCGGGGTTTATGGCATGAAACCTTCAGCTGGGATCATCTCGAGGACTGGAGTGTTTGAGCAGTCGCCAACACTTGACCAAATGGGTGTGTTTGCAGCTTCACTTGCTGACATTGCAACAGTGGTCGATGTGCTATCGATCCACGACAGCAGAGATCCGCATAGTATTGCAGCGCCGCGACCCGCTTGCGTTGATGGCTTTCTGTCAGACCCACCGATTGAGCCCAACTTTGCGATCATGACGCTTCCCTACAGCAACCTTCAGTCACATGCGTGCACAGAAGGATTCAGGGAAGTTGCCGAGGCACTTGAAGGACGAGTTGAGGTCTTAGAAGCGCCGCCAGTCTTCGATCAGCTCATCGAAGCACAACGTACGATTCATTTGAAAGAAGCTGCGGCTGCTTTTGAGACCATGGGTTTGTATGGCAACGATCAATTGTCGGATACCCTGAAGGCTATGCTCGCTGACGGCAAAGCGTATTCTGAAGACCAATATCAAGAAGCGCTTGGCATCAAACAGTCATTAGATGAGTTTTTCGGAAACTTCTTTGAAGACTTCGATGCCATTTTGTCGCCTTCAGCAGCAGGTGAGGCACCTCTTTTGAGCGAAGGGCATACAGGCAGTCCAATTTTCTGCACAGTATGGACTCTCGCTGGATTACCCACTTTGAATCTCCCGATTTTGCAGGGAGAAAACGGACTCCCGATCGGCTTACAAATGATTGGCCGCTACAAGGATGATGCTCGTTTACTGAGAACCGCGAATTGGTTCATGACCCATTTATTTGAGGAAGGAGAAGACTAATGCTTCCACAACGACTACAACTCATTATTGGCATTATTGCGACTGCATTGTTCGCAATTTTTGTATTTGGATTATCACAGAGTATCTCTTCAGGATTCGCAGGATTCTGGGGCGGTTTACCTTTTGCTTTGGTTACATTATTCGTTTTCGGAATGGCACTGTACGATCTCTGGGATGAAGTCGTACGTAAGAAAGACTAGCCCAACTGGTCAGACCATAAAATTTTTGCTCGTCGGCTAAAGATCTATTATTAGCGGGTGATCACGGCATACTGGTCTGACCAATTTGCCGCTACGAGGAAAAGGAAAGTCCATATGTCGGTTATTACCTGTATCGAAGATCTGAAACAGATCTACAAGCGCCGCGTCCCCAAAATGTTCTACGACTACGCTGAAACAGGCAGTTGGACAGAACAGACTTTTCTTGAAAACACCGCTGACTTCCAAGAACTACACTTCCGTCAAAAGATCGCTGTCGACATGGAAGGTCGTTCAACCCAGACAACCATGGTTGGACAGGACGTGACCATGCCGGTTGCACTCGCTCCGGTCGGACTCACCGGCATGCAGTGCGCAGACGGCGAAATCAAAGCTGCTCGAGCGGCTGCTAAATTCGGAATTCCATATACCTTATCAACGATGTCAATCTGTTCTATCGAAGACGTCGCTGCACACACAGACCATCCGTTTTGGTTTCAGGTGTACACATTAAAAGATGACGACTTTATGCGCAGACTCATGGAACGAGCCAAAGCAGCAAATTGCTCAGCGCTTGTTATCACGGTTGACCTCCAAATGCTCGGACAGCGACATAAAGATTTAAAAAACGGGCTATCCGCCCCGCCGAAGCTCACAATCAAATCGATTGCTGACATGATGACCAAGGTTAGCTGGGGTCTCGAAATGCTCGGCACCAAGCGTCGCTTCTTCGGCAACATTGTGGGTCACGCAAAAGGCGTCAGTGATGCATCGTCACTCAGTAGCTGGACCGCTGAAGCATTTGACCAATCACTCGATTGGAAACGGATTGGCCAACTCATGGAAATGTGGGATGGCAAAGTTATCTTGAAAGGAATCTTGGACGCCGAAGATGCGAAAAAAGCGGCTGATCTCGGCGCAGATGCAATCGTGGTCTCCAACCACGGCGGCCGTCAACTTGACGGTGCCTCAAGCTCGATCCGAATGCTCTCGCACATCGTTGATGCCGTGGGTCACAAAACAGAAGTCATGTTTGATAGTGGTATTCGGTCAGGCCAAGATGTACTGAAAGCCATCGCGTTAGGCGCAAAAGGAACAATGATCGGACGCGCTTACACCTACGGCTTAGGCGCAAATGGCGAACAAGGCGTGACCGATGCGCTCAAAGTCATCCACAAAGAACTCGATACCACGATGGGATTGTGCGGACGCACTCGCATTAGCGATATCAATCAGGATATCCTTATCGTTCCTGACGGGTTCCACCGCAAATAGGTAAATAACAACCCCACAGACAGTGGGGTTCAGCCCCCATTATTGAAGGACGCAACTCGTGTCAAATGACATCATTCTTGACCGCATTCTCGGGAGCGTCATTCCCGTATTGATTGTTGTGATTATCGGCTACGCCTATGGGCGATGGCGCCGCCCCAATATGTCAACAATGAATCAAATCAACATGGAACTCTTTGTTCCGATGCTGATCTTTTCAGTTCTGGCAGCGAAATCGGTCGATCTGACCGAATACATACCGCTTGCACTTGGTACCGTCGGAGTCGTATTAGGCTCGGGGCTCCTTGTATGGCCAATCTGCAAACTGACAGGAATTCAGCCAAAAACACTCATTCCACCCATGATGTTTACCAACACAGGCAACCTCGCATTACCACTTGTTTTGTTGGCCTTCGGTGAAACTGCGATGCCTGCAGCGATCGTGATTTTTATCGTCTCACAATTTATTCACTTCACACTTGGCTTTTATATTCTTGACCACCGGGCAAAAGTATTGAACCGGATCTCTGTCCCAACCATTCTCGCGACCTTCGCTGGGCTCGCAGTTGGATTCACGCATACCGCTATTCCGGAAGTCGTGCTCGTTCCTATCGACATGCTTGGACAAATCGTAATTCCACTCATGCTATTTTCACTCGGTATCCGGATGCAAGACGTGACAACAAATGATCTAGGTGTCGGGATATTCGCGGCTATTCTCTGCCCAATCATTGGATTACTAATCGCTTACGGGCTTGAACCACTGATGCAACTCGATCCACTACAGTGGAGCATCTTTATCTTATTTGCAGCGTTGCCCCCAGGAGTTCTCAACTACATGGTCGCAGAGCGTTATAACCAAGAACCGACTCGGGTCGCATCGATTGTTTTAATTGGAAATATCGGTGCAATTTTTTGGATGCCGCTCGCTCTAGCCCTCGCTCCCCCCCTTTAACTGAGCGGTCGAATCCTGTCGTAATCAAAATCTGCGCCTGGATCGATCTTACGGCCAGGTGCAATATCGCGATGACCAACAATGTGGCTCGGATTGATCGAATAAGCGTCGCACAACCTTTTGCAAACCGTGTTGATCGACTGATACTGAGCATCAGTAAAAGGCCCCTCTTCGGGTCCGATTAATTCGATTCCAATACTAAAGTCATTGCACCGTGCACGACCCTGAAATTCAGACTGTCCCGCATGCCACGCGCGCTTATCAAATGCGACAGCTTGATAGACATCGCCATCCCGTCCAATGACCAAATGAGAAGACACCCGCACGTCTTTAAGTGCCTCAAAATAAGGATCGGTCTCATGGTTAAGCGTCCCTTGGAAAAACGCCATCACAGGCAAAGGGTTCAGCAATTCAGGCGGCAGAGAGATGGCGTGAATCACGATTAAACTAATTTCATCCGCGGGTCTCTCATCAAAATGTGGGCTTGGAATCCACAAAGCATCAGAAAAGCGATGATTCTGCATAGCACAACTGGGCCTCATCTTGGTACATTACGTCCTTTCAACCTCGGATAACACAGTGACTGCATTACCTCTTATTGTCGGATTTGGCGGCATCAATGCCGCGGGCCGGAGCTCAGACCATCAGGCATTCAGACGCCTCATCATCGATGCGCTCTCACCATCTGAAAAGGCCCGCACTGTTGACCAGATCGGAGCCCTCATTGGTATGGGCCCTGAAATTTCGATGAATGAGGCGCAAGCTCGGCACGCGCTTGAGAATACACTGATCCGCAGAATTCATCCGGATTGGTTTAATCCTGATGAAATCCCTCTTCACCGACTCGGTCACACCAAGGAACCAACCAGTATCTGGCTTGGACCTCTGCAAGCACCAAATCCACTGCCGCAAGGGTGGACGATTGGGCGCAAAGAAGGTCGATTAACAGAGTATGTTATTGAACCAAGTGATGTCTTAAAACCCTGCACCCGCAAACTGTCTGTACAGGCCGCCGGGATGGCGCCGACCGGATTTAGACCAGACATGTTCTATCCATCGAGGAACCATCCCAGAACGCTTCAGCTTGCTTTATTCGCGTTATCTGACTGCTGGTTAAGCTCCGGGCTTCAATGGCACCAAATTAAGCAACACATCGCCCCAAACCAAGTTGCGGTGTTTGCTGGCTCATCGATCGGACAAATGGATGAATCAGGTTTTGGCGGAATGCTGAAAAGTGCACTTCTTGGTAAGCGTACGACATCAAAGCAATTACCTCTTGGTTATCCTCAAATGCCTGCCGATTTCAGTAATGCCTATGTACTCGGCAGTCTAGGTCGCTCAGGAGCTAGCATGGGGGCGTGCGCAAGCTTCCTATACAACTTGCACAATGCAGTCGATGGGATTCAAGAAGGACGCTACAAAATCGCAATCGTAGGTGGCGCAGACTGCCCAATTACTCCTGAGGTCATTGAAGGGTTCCGTGCAATGGGAGCCCTTGCAGAAGATCAGGGGCTACGCGAGCTTGATGGACTCGGTGAACATGAGACACCAAATTACAGAAAAACGAGTCGCCCATTTGGCTTGAATTGCGGATTCACTATGGGTGAATCGAGCCAGTATGTGATCTTAATGGATGATCAGTTAGCGATTGAGCTCGGTGCAACGATCTATGGGTCTGTGCCAACTGTAGCGAGCCATGCCGATGGTGGTAAGCGCAGTATTTCTGCGCCAGGAGCTGGCAACTATTTAACACTCGCTCAGGCGGCAGCAAGTATTCGAGACTTACTTGGACAAGACGCACTTGCACACGAAACACTCGTTCAAGCCCATGGGACAAGCACGCCGCAAAACCGAGTCACGGAATCGGATGTACTGTCGCGCGTTGCAACTGCATTCGGTCTCGATGCATGGTCGATCAGTGCCGTAAAGAGCCAACTCGGACACTCGCAAGGAACTGCAGGTGGCGACCAATTAGCTGTCAGCTTAGGTGCATTTGCATCACAAATTGCACCAGGCATTCAAACAACAGAATCCTTAGCTCCAGATGTCATTCAAGACGGACTCGACTTCGTATTGAAATCAAGAGAGCAACAAATCTCAGCAGCATTGATCAATGCCAAGGGTTTCGGTGGTAACAATGCGACAGCGGCGATCTTGTCACCGGAGGCCACAGCGGAACTTCTCAAATCACGTCATGGGTCAGTCCACCTCAAGGGGTCTGACGAAGTGCAAGCTCGACAAGAACGCTATCGTCATGAAATTGACCGAGGCACAATCGAGATTCTTTACCACTATGGCGAAAATATTGTCGAAGGCTCAGATATTGAAATGGGTCCCGACTCAATCAATGTGCCAGGCTTTGGCAGTAGCATGACTTTGAATCAGGCCAAGACAAAATACTCAGACCTGATCAAATCGTAGCTGCAAACCATAGACTAGGGCATCTTCGCGACCCGCTTTAGTTGGGTAGTAATTTTGTCGTCGGCCGATTTCATTGAATCCATGATTGAGATACATCTGAATCGCAACTTGGTTTGATTCACGAACCTCAAGAAACATCTGTCGAGCACCTTGGGTACGAGCATCCTCGATCAGATGATTGAGCATCTGTCCTCCAAAACCATGCCCCTGGAGACCAGGCTCAACGGATACATTCAGTATGTGCGCTTCATCCAGGGTTATCGACAAAAAAGCCTGAGAAATATGAGTCGATTCGCCAGGACGAAACCCAAGCCAGATTCGGTAGGGAACCGTCGTACAGCCACCGATAATTACGCGAGACCAGGGGAATTCGTAAGCACGTGCCTCAAGCTCACAGACCGCATCGAGATCCGATTCTTCCATCAATCGAAACGACAGAGTGTCAACCACGAGCCCGCTCTCGCATGACTCCCCATGCTAAACGCTTCGCGTTACTTGAGACAGCTAGCTCCTCTAATGATGGCAGCACCAAGGCATCAGAAAAAATCGACGAGAGGTCAATTTGCGATACAGCGAAGGCAATAACAGGATCTGTGGAGGTGGTTTCAGCCCACCGCCGGTGCAACCATGCGTCTAGGGCATCAATGGCTGCCTCACGACCATGATCCTTAATCCCTGAAATCGGCCAATGAAAATATTGCCAATCCACATCTTGAGCGGATGGAGAAAGTGCGCGCAAGAGGTCTGCGCATAACCCCGTTAAACGACCTTCCAACAGCCCACCGGCCCACTCGGGAAGTTCACATGCTAAAAGGGTATCAGCCGATACCGCACTCACTAAAGTGAAGCGGAGCGGCTTTTGTTCAGTTGTTGGTACGCTGACGTCAGACGGTAAGCTCGATGAGTCTGTAGGAACAGCCTCTAGGGCGTTTGCCTTCTCAAGCTCTGTGACTTTGATTGTTTCAGAAACCTTGGATGGACTGTTGTCCAGCGATTGAATCAAATCAGAAGCAGTCTTCCTCGATACAGACTCCGAGGGCGTTGGCTCTGATTCAGACGTTGGTGTATCGATAGGACGGTCACGAAGGACCACCACCGGGATGCCCATCGCATCCAGAATCTTACGCGATTCCTCCGGTGGCAGTGTTTGCATTAAATGCCCTCAGACTTTTGAGGGTGTTGCTTATCAAGCGGCTTCTCAATCAAGTTCAGCGCGTGCAAATACGCTTTTGCTGAAGCCACAACGATATCTGTATCTGCGCCAAGTCCATTGACGATCCGCCCTGATTTCTCAAGACGCACGGTAACTTCACCCTGAGAATCTGTCCCAGTGGTAATCGCATTCACTGAATACAACTGAAGATCACTACCGGATTTCGCTACAGACTCGATCGCTTTATAGACCGCATCTACCGGTCCATCACCTTGAGCCGAGGCATCGATTTCGGAACCATCGACACGAAGCTTTAAGTGGGCTGTTGGTGCAACGCCCATTTTTGAAGTGACAGACAAATCCGCAAGATCGTAACGCGCGCTGTCAGCTTCCATTTTTTGAGCATTCATCAATGCCTGCAAGTCTTCATCGAAGATTTCATGCTTACGATCAGCAAGGTCTTTGAAACGCGCAAATGCATCATTCAATGCTTGATCGTCTGCCAAGATGATTCCAAGTTCATCTAACCGCGACTTGAATGCAGCACGCCCTGAGTGCTTACCTAAAACCATTTTATTGGTATGCCAACCCACATCTTCCGCGCGCATGATTTCGTAAGTTTCACGATGCTTCAAAACACCATCTTGATGAATACCTGACTCATGGGCAAAAGCGTTCGCACCGACAATGGCCTTATTTGGCTGAACCGGGAACCCAGTGATCGAGGACACGAGACGAGATGCAGGGACAATGTGCTGGGTATCAATATGAGTTTCCACATCAACAATATCAGCGCGCGTTTTCACTGCCATCACCACCTCTTCGAGCGATGTATTACCAGCACGTTCCCCGAGTCCGTTAATCGTACACTCAATTTGCCGACAACCCGCACGGACAGCTGCGAGCGAATTCGCAACGGCCACCCCTAGGTCGTTATGGCAATGAACGGAAAAAATAGCCTTATCGGCATTAGGGATCTTGGTTAAGAGCGTTCGAATGGTGTCTTCAATCTGGAATGGAAGGTTATACCCCACGGTATCAGGGAAGTTACATGTCGTCGCACCTGCGTCGATAACAGCCTCAAACACGCGAGCCAAGAAATCGATGTCTGAGCGACCCGCATCTTCTGCAGAAAACTCAACATCGTCTGTGTACTGACGCGCTTTTTTCACTGCGTAAACAGCTTGTTCAATAACCTGCTCCGGTTCCAACTTCAGTTTGTGCTTCATGTGGATCGGGCTAGTCGCTATGAACGTGTGAATTCGACGACGCGGTGCTGGCGCAATCGCTTCTGCTGCAATCTCAATATCGCGATCAAGTGCACGCGACAAGCTGCAAACTGTTGAGTCTTTGATCGCGGACGCGACGGCTTTAACTGCTTCGAAGTCGCCAGGACTCGCAACAGCAAAACCTGCTTCGATAACATCAACACGAAGACGCTCAAGTACTTTTGCAATACGAACTTTCTCATCACGAGTCATTGACGCGCCTGGACTCTGCTCTCCATCACGTAACGTCGTGTCAAAAATGATTAATTGATCTTTCGCCATCTTAATCTCTCCAACGACCTAAAGCCGTTTGGCAATACATACAAAAATTGAATACAAATAGAAATCGAATACGATAAAAACTGAACCGCCCATCAGGGCAGTCGAAGGCCAAGTAGAAGAATGTTATTGGCGAATTGCGTGTTCATGGCTTGAGAATGCCAATGAAAGTGACATTCTGCAAGTCAGTTTTTTCTATAAAGTCCATTGAGCGTTGCTATGAGCTCATGCACCTTCAACTATACGAAAATCACGATCCACGCCGTCAGACAAAGCGTCCAGCGCTGCTTGATACGCATTTGAGTCATATGCGCGCTGTGCATCGTTCAACGTCGGCCATTCAACAATCACTGTCCGTTCCATTACACCTGACCCAGCTGCGTAAACCGCAGGACCACGAACCAGGAAGCGACCGCCTTGACTCTCAATGGCAGGCTTTGCGAGCTCAGCATAAGCAGCAAGCTTATCCGCGTCATAAATTTCACGATAACAACTAATCCAATACCCTTTTTGCATTTTTTATCCTTTGAGGTTGTATTGTTTTGATTCCACCCAGCTTGCTAACTTCATGCCACCGAAGGTGCTTGAAGCCACAATGCCGATCAAAATGATCATCTCGATTAAGTGGTCGGTTCCCGGGCGGAACAGCAATACGAGAATAAAGCTGACGATAAACCCGATCCCTCCATAAATCACTTGGCGTTTCGCCTCGTTCTCTGAGACCGTCGGAATATCTTCGTCGATAATACCGCGTTTACTTTTCTTCTTTCGGCGCACGTTGTTTCCCACCAAAGCGTTCTTTAAACCAAAGTGCCGGACCGCTCAATAGATAAAGGCCTGTAAGCAAGAAGAGCACTCGCGGCGGATCCAAAGACACAACTGCAAAAATAAGGGCCGCAGCCATAATTGCAAGCAGAGGCACACGGGCTTTGAGATCAGAATTTTTGAACGATGGATATGGGATCGATGACACCATCAAAAGGCCACAGACAGCAGTCAAGACAACCATCGTTAATGCGACTGTCTCGCCCTGAATATTTGAGTCAACCAAGGTCCATACAGCGGACGCCAGAAAATAGGCTGCAGCGGGACAGGCCAAACCGACGAAGTAATTCGAATCAACGATTTCGCGTTGAATATTGAAGCGCGCAAGACGCAGGGCAGTTCCTGCGACATAGATAAAAGCAGCCACCCAACCGAGCTTACCCAATGCTGACAAAGACCAACTAAATACCAAAACAGCTGGTGCAACCCCGAAGGCAACCACATCGCTCAAAGAATCGTATTGCGCACCAAACTCACTTTGCGTGTTGGTAAGGCGAGCAACACGGCCATCAAGCCCATCGAAAAGTCCCGACACAAGAATCGCGATCGCTGCGGTCTCAAATAGCCCTGGTCCCTGATATACAGCGCGGGTCGCGGTGATAATCGAAAAGAATCCCGCGAGTAACGCCGCTGTGGTCAGGATGTTAGGGAGGAGGTAGATACCTTTAGACTGGGTCATCATGAAAAGCGGGCCCGAAGGCCCGCGTTCAATTAGTTCTTGTCTTTATCAACTAATTTATTCGCTGCGATCCAAGGCATCATTGCGCGCAACTGCGCACCAACTTGCTCAATTGGGTGTGCAGCATCGTTACGACGGCGCGCTGTCATTGATGGATAGTTTGTTTGACCTTCTGTGATGAACATCTTCGCGTATTCACCATCTTGAATACGACGCAAGGCTTCACGCATCGCGTACTTTGACTCTTCGTTGATCACCTCGGGACCGGTGACGTATTCACCATACTCAGCATTGTTTGAGATCGAGTAGTTCATGTTTGCGATACCACCCTCATACATCAAATCAACAATGAGTTTCAGTTCGTGCAAACACTCGAAATATGCCATTTCTGGCGCGTAGCCCGCTTCCACAAGTGTTTCAAAGCCTGCTTTAACTAGCTCAACGCAACCGCCGCAAAGTACTGCCTGCTCACCGAACAAATCAGTTTCAGTTTCATCTTTGAATGTTGTTTCAATAATACCGGTACGACCGCCACCAACACCTGAAGCGTAGGACATCGCAACATTTTTGGCATTGCCAGATGCGTCTTGATGAATCGCAATCAAATCAGGGACACCACCACCACGAACGTATTCACTACGTACCGTGTGACCAGGTGCTTTTGGCGCAATCATGATGACGTCCAAATCACCCCGTGGAACAACTTGGTTGTAATGAATTGAGAAACCATGAGAGAACGCAAGTGTCGCGCCCTGTTTGATATTTGGCTCGATTTCAGACTTGTACAAATCACCATGGAACTCATCAGGAGTCAGAATCATTACGAGATCCGCCTGCGCAACTGCTTCAGCCACAGGAAGAACTTTCAGACCATGCGCTTCTGCTTTCGCGACTGAAGATGAACCCGCACGAAGACCAACAGTCACGTCCACACCTGAATCTTTCAGGTTACACGCCTGTGCATGGCCCTGTGAGCCGTAACCGATTACCGAAACTTTCTTTGACTGGATAATCGATAGGTCACAATCTTTGTCGTAATAAATCTGCATGAAATGTTTTCCTCTAGTTAATTTCGTCTGTTTACACAGACAACACGCGTTCACCGCGTGCAATACCGCTGACTCCGCTTCGTACCACTTCTAAAATGGCAGAAGCACCAATCGCTTCAATAAATGCGTCTAATTTGTCGCTCGCCCCGGTGAGCTGCACTGTATACATCGCTGGAGTCACGTCAACAATCTGACCGCGGAAGATATCACATGTGCGCTTCACTTCAGCGCGTTGCGCACCGGTTGCCTTAATTTTGATCAACATCAGCTCACGCTCGATATGCTCACCTTCAGTGAGATCGACCAACTTCACAACATCAATCAGCTTGTTCAGCTGCTTGGTGATCTGTTCGATCACTTCGTCTTCACCGATCGTCGTCACAGTTAAGCGCGATAACGTTGGATCTTCAGTCGGGGCAACAGTCAATGACTCGATGTTATAACCGCGTTGCGAGAATAGTCCGACGACACGAGACAACGCACCAGGCTCATTTTCCATAAGAACCGAAATTATGTGTCTCACTTGGTACGCTCCGTCTTACTCAAAATCATATCTTTCATCGAGCCAGTCTGAATTTGCATCGGATACACGTGCTCGTCCGGATCAATGTAGATATCCATGAAGACCACGCGATCTTTCATCGCAAAACATTCTTCCATTTTCGACTTGAGCTCAGCTGGATCTGTCACTTTCATCCCGACATGACCGTATGCTTCGGCAAGCTTCACGAAATCAGGCAATGAATCAGCATAGGTTGAAGCCGCGTAGCGACCGCCATACTGCATGTCCTGCCACTGCTTAACCATGCCAAGTGCAGCGTTGTTCAAGTTGATGATCTTCACCGGCATGTTGTACTGAGTACAAGTCGACAACTCTTCGATACACATTTGAATCGAACCTTCGCCTGTGACAACGGCGACAGCGCTATCTGGGTGCGCGAGTTGCACCCCCATTGCGGCTGGAAGGCCGAACCCCATAGTTCCGAGACCACCAGAATTAATCCACTGACGCGGTTTGTCATACTTGTAATACTGCGCGGCGAACATTTGGTGCTGTCCTACATCAGAACAGATATACGCTTCACCGTTAGTCACTTCATACAGCGTACGAATCACGTCCTGCGGCATGATCTTTTCGCGACGGATGAATCGATCGCCAGTCCACAGACCATGCTTTTCACGCCATCCGTTGATCGTTTCCCACCAACCTTTCAAAGCGTCTTGATCAGGTTCAACATCCATCTGATTCAGCATCTCAACCATATCCGTTAAGACAGGCTTCACTGGGCCGACCAATGGTACTTCGATGTGACGTACTGTCTTCTGAATCGACGCAGGGTCGATATCGATATGGACGATGCGCGCATTTGGGCAGAATTTCTTCGGATTATTGGTGACTCGATCGTCAAATCGAGCGCCAACCGCGAAAATCACATCTGCTTGATGCATGGCTTGGTTTGCTTCGTAGAAACCATGCATACCCAACATACCAATGAATTGATCATCAGATCCTGGGAATGCACCGAGACCCATCAAGGTATTCGTTACCGGATAGCCCAAACGTCTAGCAAGCGCAGTCAGCTCTTCGGATGCATCACCTAACACCACACCACCGCCGGCATAAATCACCGGGCGCTTGGCTTCGAGCAAGAGATCAAGCGCTTTACGGATTTGACCAGCATGTCCTTTCAGCGCAGGTGTATATGAACGCAATTTAACTGTTTCTGGATATTCAAACGGACGCTTTTCAGTCGGGGCTGTCATATCTTTTGGCACATCGACCACGACAGGACCCGGGCGGCCTGTCTTTGCGATGTGAAACGCTTTCTTCATAACGCCCGGAATTTCTTCAATCGAGCGGACCAAGAACGAGTGCTTAACGATCGGACGACAGCAACCAATCATGTCGGTCTCTTGGAATGCATCGGATCCAATCAAATGACTGGGAACGTTTCCTGAGATGACGACAAGAGGGATTGAATCCATGTAAGCAGTCGCGATACCTGTGATTGCGTTTGTCGCACCAGGACCAGAAGTCACCAGAGCAACACCGACTTCACCTGTCGAACGCGCAAAACCATCAGCCGCGTGGACTGCTGCTTGCTCGTGGCGTACCAGAATGTGTTCAACTGCATCTTGCTGATACAGCGCGTCATAGATGTGCAGGACTGCGCCGCCGGGATAGCCAAAAATCATTTTGACTCCTTCCTCTTTCAGCGCACGCATGAGCATTTCACCGCCAGAAAGCAATTCCACTTCCGACCCTCTTTCAAAAATAGTTAAGGTAAACCGAGAATTGTGACACTCAGAAACGGCCTGTCAACTGACAGGCCGTTGTATTTTAGGCTGAAAAGGTGATTTCACCTGATGAACTAAGCGATGCTTTAATGGTTGCACCTGGTGCAAATTCACCTTTGAGCAGCGCTTCAGCAAGCGGATTCTCGAGGTACATTTGTATCGCACGCTTCAATGGTCGCGCGCCATACACCGGATCATAACCAGCTTCACAGAGTTTCTCAGCGACTTCATCAGTCAACTCAAATGCATATTCCATGTCTTCAAGCCGAGCACGCAAATAGGACAGCTGAACATCCAAAATTCCACGAATGTGGTCCCGGCCCAATGCATGGAAAACAACTGCATCATCGATTCGATTGATGAACTCAGGGCGGAAATGTGTCCCGACAGCACCCATCACCGCATCACGGATGGCTTCATGCGACTCACCCACCATACTCTGAATCAGATCTGAACCGAGATTCGATGTCATCACCACTACCGTATTGGAAAAATCAACGGTACGTCCCTGCCCATCAGTAAGGCGGCCATCATCAAGCACCTGCAAAAGGATGTTAAAGACATCTGGATGTGCCTTTTCAACTTCATCGAGCAACACAACAGCATACGGGCGGCGACGAACTGCTTCAGTCAAATATCCGCCCTGCTCGTACCCAACATATCCAGGAGGTGCACCAACCAACCGCGCCACTGAGTGCTTCTCCATGAATTCAGACATATCAATCCGAACCATGGCGTCTTCAGAGTCGAATAAAAATTCAGCCAAACTTTTGCAAAGCTCTGTTTTACCGACCCCAGTTGGGCCAAGGAATAAAAATGAACCATTTGGTCTTTTCGGATCCGATAGCCCAGACCGCGAGCGACGCACCGCATTGGCAACAGCAGTCACCGCGGTATCTTGACCCACAACTCGCGCATGCAATGCATCTTCCATTTGAAGGAGTTTGTCTTTTTCACCTTCGAGCATCTTCGCAACAGGGATACCGGTCCAACGACTAACAACTTCCGCAATTTCCTCTTCTGTGACTCGAGAACGTACAAGCTTGCCCTCATCCGATTCGTTCGCTTCCTGAGCCTCGAGCATCCTCTTCTCAAGCGTCGGGATGACCCCATACTGAATCTCGCTCATCCGAGCCAAATCTCCGGCACGCCTCGCCTGCTCGAGATCAATTTCTGCGCGATCAAGTTCTTCCTTGATTACTTGCACACCTTGCGTTTGAGCCTTTTCTGAGGCCCATACTTCTTCGAGTGCACCAGCCTCTTTCTCAACCTCGGCAATCGTGTCCTCGAGTTCGATCAGTCGCGCTTTACTCGCTTCATCTTTCTCTTTTTTAAGCGCTTCGCGTTCGATCTTTAGCTGAATCAAGCGACGATCTAACCGATCCAACTCCTCAGGCTTGGAATCCATCTCCAAACGAATGCGGCTTGCCGCCTCATCCATCAGGTCGATTGCTTTATCCGGCAACTGTCTATCGGTGATGTAACGACTCGACAGCTTTGCTGCTGCGATGATTGCTGAATCAGAAATCTCAACTCCATGATGCACTTCATACTTCGGCTTCAATCCCCGAAGGATGGCAATCGTGTCGGTTTCGGTCGGTTCACCGACCAACACCTTCTGGAAGCGCCGTTCAAGAGCCGCATCCTTCTCAAAATATTGGCGATACTCATCAAGGGTTGTTGCTCCCACACAATGTAGCTCTCCACGAGCGAGTGCAGGCTTCAACATATTGCCCGCATCCATGGCTCCTTCGGATTTGCCCGCTCCAACCATGGTGTGGATTTCATCAATGAAGAGAATGATTTGACCTTCTTGCTGAGCCAACTCCTTCAATACAGCCTTGAGTCGCTCTTCAAACTCACCCCGAAATTTTGCCCCAGCGATCAGTGAGCCCATATCGAGGGATAGGACACGCTTACCTTTTAGACCCTCAGGCACCTCACCATTGACAATCCGGGCAGCTAAGCCTTCAACGATCGCAGTCTTACCAACACCAGGTTCACCAATTAGAACTGGATTATTCTTTGTCCGGCGCTGCAACACTTGAACCGCCCGCCGAATCTCTTCGTCTCGACCAATTACAGGGTCGAGCTTACCTTCCGACGCTCGCGCAGTCAGATCAAGACAGTACTTATCGAGAGCACCACGATTTTCTTCATCATTTTCAGTTTGCACTGACTCGCCTCCACGGAGTTTTTCAATCGCATCGGACAATCGGTCTTCATTCACTGATGCGGCCTGAAACGCAGACTTTGTCGCCTTGTCTTTTGACATCACAGCTAAAATAGTCTCAGAAGAGAGATAGGCATCTTTCTGCGCC
>Ga0181590_10002243_pt1 | contig 16298 bp, 16 predicted proteins | sample 071ome_34_FD_132446 | JGI IMG/M metagenome (GOLD analysis project Ga0181590, IMG submission 132446) | Coastal salt marsh microbial communities from the Groves Creek Marsh, Skidaway Island, Georgia - 071411BT metaG (megahit assembly) | ecosystem: Environmental > Aquatic > Marine > Intertidal...
CTGATAGCAAGCTATCATCGTTTCCGCTCGACTTGCATGTGTTAAGCCTGCCGCCAGCGTTCAATCTGAGCCATGATCAAACTCTTCAGTTTAAATCTTTACGTCCAATGGACGGCTCGAATATTAAAACTACTGTTAAATTAATTTGACAGTGTTTTGACTTACTCGAAAAAGTCTTAATGGCTTCCTAAGAAGCTTGTGCATTTCGACTCTCGGTAAGTACCCACACGAATTGTCTGAATTCGTTTTTAAAGATCTTGGTTGCCGCTCGGGCTAACCTTGCTGCTTCTCTCGAAGCGGGATGCGCATTTTAATGATTCGCATCTTTTTGTCAACATTATTTTGAAATTTTTTATTTTAAAATCTCAACTTAATTTCGACTGCCGAGACGCTTTCCGTCTCAAGCGGTGGCGCATTTTACAGTGTTTCGATTAGCTGTCAACACTTTGTTTTTATTTAATTTTTTCTTTTTTCAAAGGAGAAATTAAATTCCTATAAAGGGCTGATAATTTCTTATCATTTGCGCCACCCCGATAGGGGTTCCCGTTAGAGGAGGCGCGCATTATAGAGAGCTTTAAAATTTCGTCAACCACCAAAATTTAAAAATTTTGGTGGTTGGTAGGCAGGCTATTTTACTTCGAAGAGGTGGTGCTTTTTCTTACCTAGTTTAACGATACAAAAACGACCATATAAAGCAGTCGCTTTATCAAAGATACTGCTCGCATTCATAAGGTCATCCATACCATGGGCGGTTCCATTGACAACAACCGCATTTCGCCCTAACGCATCTTTGATCTGCTTACCCTGACCCAGACCGGCCTCAGACAGAATCGTCGTCAGTGGCTTATCTGCCAAATCCGCCAGCACAAGATCGCTTGATGGTAGGCCATCCTGCTTAATCTGCTCCAAGTCTTGCTCGCTCAGCTGGGTTGCGTCACCAGAGAACAACGCCTCCGTAATACGCTCCGCAGCGGCCAAGCCCTCTTCACCATGTAACAACTTTGTTACTTCTTTGGCCAAGATGCCTTGCCCAGTCTTGCGACCTTGAATCTCCGCATCGGCCGCTTCAATCGCGTCAATCTCTTCAACAGATAAGAAGGTGAAGTACTTAAGGAATTTATAGCAATCGGCGTCGGCGGTGTTTAACCAAAATTGATAGAAGGCATAAGGAGAGGTGCGCTTCGGATCCAGCCAAATAGTGCCTGACTCAGTTTTACCAAACTTAGTGCCATCTGCTTTGGTCACCAATGGCAGTGTCAAACCAAACACTTGGTTGCCATTCATACGGCGAGTGAGCTCAGTTCCTCCAGTAATGTTCCCCCACTGGTCAGAGCCACCGATTTGTAGGACGCAGTTCTCCATTTCATTCAATTTTGCAAAATCGAAGGATTGAAGCAGCATATAGGTAAACTCGGTAAAGCTAATGCCTGAGCCTTCGCGCTCAATACGCTGCTTAACCGATTCTTTCTGAATCATCTGATTAACAGAGAAGTACTTGCCCACATCACGTAGGAAGTCGAGGACATTCATATCCCCGACCCAATCCAAGTTATTGACCACCTTGGCACTGTTTTCACCACACTCAAAGTCGATGAAGCTACTCACCTGCCCCTTTAGTTTTTCTACCCAGCCAGACACCACTTCTGGGCCATTTAACTGACGTTCGGCTGCCTTAAAGCTCGGATCACCAATCAGTCCCGTGGCCCCACCGACGAGCGCCAGTGGGCGATGGCCCGCTGCCTGAAAACGCTTCAAGACCAGCAAGGGCACTAATGAGCCGATATGCAAGCTGTCTGCGGTTGGGTCAAAACCACAATAGAGCGTCTGACAACCACTCTCTAGTTTCTCAGTCAGTTCCGCTTCGCCTGTGCAATCGTTGTATAAACCACGTGCCTTTAAGTCTTCAATTAATGCCGCTGTCATGGAAAACGCCTAAAAAATACTCACTTATCGTTTAAGGAGGGGAAAGTAACGGATTTGTAAGGATTTGCAAGCCATCTGAGCAAATAAGCTGCCAACTGTCTCGTAAAGTTACAGTTTGGGACTACAATTTCATTAATGGAATGGTATGCTTGACGGCGAAGAAGTACAGGCATCTATATGAATAGCAAGGATTTTTCCACATTAGAAATGTTTCCGCGTCGGCACTGGGTGGCCATAGGTGTAACCTGTTTATTCGTGGCAGCGCTCCTAATTCTCATCCCGGTTCAACACGAGCTTGAACGTCGTACCTACGCCTACGAACTTCCCGTTCCGGAGAAAACCGAATCCTCTGAGCTCATCGAAACACCGTGGGATATTGTCAATATCCGCTCAGGTGACACCCTCGCCCAACTCTTCCAAAAACAAGGCCTATCTTCACAGACTTTATACGCCCTAACACAAGCTGAGCATGGCAAAAGCCTAAACCAAATTCGTCCGGGCAATAAGATAGGCTTCGTGATTGAAAACCAAGAATTGCAACAGTTTAAGCTAGAAACCTCTCTCTTTGAGCGTTTCGTGTTCCGCTTAGATAACAATCAATTCGTATCCGAGCATGTGGTCATCCATCCGGATGTCAGCGAAACATTTACCCAGGGCACAATCGATAGCTCGTTATTTGAAGCAGGCTTACAAGCGGGCCTAAGCAATCAAGTTATCATGCAACTGGCCTTCATCTTTGGCTGGGATGTGGACTTTGTATTGGATATTCGCCAAGGGGATACCTTCAGCCTGATCTACCAAGAAAAGTATCTAGATGGCGAAAAAGTGGGTGACGGTGACATATTAATCGCGCGCTTTGAAAACCAAGGCAATGTATACACCGCGGTGCGCTACGAGGATGACAGTGGCTATAGCCAGTATTTCACCCCTAAGGGCATGAGTATGCGCAAGGAGTTTTTACGCAGCCCTGTGGATTTCACTCGAATCAGCTCTCACTTTAACCTAAAAAGAAAACACCCAGTTCTTCATAAGATTCGCGCCCACCGTGGGGTGGATTATGCCGCAAGACGGGGAACTCCCATAAAAGCAGCCGGCGATGGCAAAGTCATTCATGCAGCGCGCAAAGGCGGCTTCGGCAATGCGGTCATCCTTCAACATGGCACGCGCTACACCACACTTTACGCCCACCTAGATAAATTCGGCCGGGGTATTCGCCGAGGTAAAACCGTTCGCCAAGGCCAGATTATTGGATACGTCGGCAGCACGGGACTTGCCTCAGGGCCCCACCTTCATTATGAGTTCCGCGTAAATGGGGTGCACCGCAACCCGGTAACCGTTAAGCTGCCTCATGCGGAACCGATCAAGCCAGAACAAAAAGAGCGCTTTTTGCACTATGCTCACGTTATGGTCATGAGACTCGAAAGCCATATGTTCGGTGACTTTTTCGCCGCCCGTTAACTTCGTTGAGAGCAGCTGCGATGCGTCACTTTATAGGTCAGATGTCAGGCACGAGCCTAGATGGCATAGACTCGGTATTGATTCAGGTCTCCCCTCAAGGCCTTACCCTTGTCGCTCATCACCACCAATCCTTTCCCGACAACCTTAAAACGCGCTTAATCGCCCTTTGCAACGGTACTAGCGACGAACTTGATGTGTCGGCAAAAGCGGCAAACGAACTTAGCCACTTGTATGCGGAAGGGGTAAAAGCCCTGTTAGCACAGCAAAACCTATCACCTTACGACGTCACCGCTATTGGTTGCCACGGGCAAACCATACGCCACATGCCGCCGCACTATACCGTTCAAATTGTTAACGGCGCCTTACTCGCCGAGCTAACTGACATAGACGTGGTGTGTGATTTTCGTAACCGAGATATGGCGGCAGGAGGTCAAGGTGCTCCGCTCGTGCCCGCCTTTCATGAAGCCCTATTCGCTCAAGAAGACATGACCCGAGTCATATTGAACATTGGCGGTATGGCCAATATTAGTGTCTTATCCGATCAAGCTAATGTCACTGGCCACGATACCGGCCCTGGAAATGTGTTAATGGACGCTTGGTGCAAACAACATACAGGCCACGACTACGATGAAGATGGTCAATGGGCTCGCACTGGAGCCATCGATCACGATTTACTAAAAAGCCTGCTGGACGACCCTTATTTTAAGTTGGCCCCTCCCAAAAGCACCGGCCGAGAGCATTTTAACCTACAATGGCTGAAACCGTTTCTACGCTCTGATATGACACCAGAAAATGTACAGGCAACCCTGTTGGCTCTGACATCCTCCAGCATCGCACAAGAAATAAAGCGCACATGCTCCAAGGGCGATGTCATCGTCTGTGGTGGCGGCGCCTTTAACAGTGCACTAATGGAATCGCTACAAGATAAGCTCGAACACTTTGTCGTGAAGCCCTCATCCGCTCTCGGCATTGACCCACAATGGATTGAAGCAATGGCATTTGCTTGGCTAGCCCAGCAATGTATTGAAAGAAAGACTGGCAACAAAAGCGCCGTGACGGGAGCAAAAGGCCCTAGGGTGCTTGGAGCGATTTACCCTGCATAGCACCATTCAAAAACGCTGATAACCCGCATCGATTAGGGCGCGCTCTTGTCCGGGGCCATAGGGTACCGTATCCACAAAGGGCGGCAGCTGGCTGCGACGCACTCCGTTATTCCCCATCCAACGCTCACAAATTTGAATATCCACCACTCTGAAGGCATCCAGCTTAGCGGCCTGGTCAACGATGGACTGATAACGGGTGTAGTTACCCTTTAAGAAGACGCTGGCCTCATTGCCATGTAAAACGATGGCAATCGGTCGGTCACCGTACTCGTTAAACCTTTTCGACCAAGCCTCAGCACGGTCTAGCACTTCGGCTAACTCTTCAGGGGTATGAGCGCTTAACTGAGCCATTAAGGCATCACTGGACGTATCATCCGCACGAGCAGACGCTGCCAAGAATAGGCAGCTAAGCAAAAAAGCGAGGCTATATGGTAAACGATGAACCGCAACCACAGGTTGATTCAGCTTGAGGGTTTTCGACCACAAAGCGGGAGCCTTCAAGGCTTTCTTGGTAGTCAACACTGGCGCCTTCGAGATAAGGGTAGCTAAGCGCATCCACCAGCACTTTGACGCCTTCCTGGTCAACAACGGCGTCATCTTCATTGATTTCAGTATCAAATGTGAATCCATATTGAAAACCGGAGCAGCCACCACCTGTGACAAATACCCGTAAGCAAAGGCTGGTATCCCCCTCATCGTCAATTAACGACTGTACCTTTTGGACAGCGGAATCAGTGAGAGAAAGTACGTTCATACAACAAAACCTACGGGCATTAACAACTAGATAGTTTGGGTATTATGAAATTACCCAAGTAATTTAGTCAACTTTTGTTTGCTCTACTTCACTAAGTTCGGCAACAACAGGCTCTTTCTGCTTACGACCTTTACGGCTCTCAACCGCTTGGTGAATCAAGCTGCCATTCACTTGAGCGCCCATCACCATTTCCATCATGGTGTAGTGAACATCACCAGATACGACGGCTTTCTTAGCCAATTCGATGTGGTTTTGCGAGTACACATTTCCAACCACTTGGCCATTAATGATGATGTTAGGGGCTTTGATTTCACCTTCTACGTATCCGCTTTCACTGATACGCACCACAGCCGCGCTATCATCGCTAGCAATGATGTTTCCTTTGATTTTGCCGTCAATATGCAAGCCGCCGCTGAAATGTAAGTCACCAATGAACTCTGACTTGTTTGAAATCAAAGTATCATAATGACCTGGATTCTTATTCTTACTGCTTAACATTTGCTTGCTCCTTCCCAGGCCACGCTTGCGCCATTTCTACGCGCTTTGCTTTCGAACCTGATGTTTGTAGTACCACTTCAACGGATTCAGGTGTAAACCCTTCAGGCAACACCATCTCCCCCTCAATTTCTTGGAAATATCGAAACTTATACTTAATGCCGTAATCTTGCACGTCGTCAGATAGATCACGTAAGCCGAAGCGCTTCTGCGAACCGTTCAGCACGCCAACGATATCCACCCCAGCTAAGCCACTCACGAAACGCTGATTTGTCCCCACCTGAGTGAGCACAATCTTGTAGCGAAAGCGGCGATCTTCTAGCGTCTTACCGATTTCAATTTTTTGAATGCGCAGATCCTGATCTCGTGAAGATGGGGCCATTATACCTTTGTAGAACGCCACTTCTTCTTGCAGGGTCGCAATTTGAGCACGTAACTCGACCAAGTTTTGTCGCAAGCCTTCGGTCGACTTACGGTCTACCTCTCCGCCTTTTTCAAGCACACTCACTCTTTGGCTATAGCCGGACATTTCTTCCTGTGCCGCTTTAAGGTCCAAACGCAACTGATCTCTTTCTGCGATAGCTTGAGCTTGCGCCTCTAACGCTTCGTAGCGACCAAAAACGTAGCTGGCCACGCCGAGTACCACTAAAAACAAGAGTACGAAAGTACGTCGCCAAAAACGAGTCCAAGGGTCATAACTGACCACCATAAGTTTGTCTTGTTTGCTGCCCTTCACTACGGCCATCGCAATCAATCCTTATCTGTTTATTCTAATTCTGTAGGTCAAACTATCAGTGTAGTTGAGAGCCCGTCTAGGGCAGCATCGCTGGCTGCGTCATGCCCATATCTTCGGCTAAGCCAAACATGATATTCATGTTTTGCACGGCTTGACCGGCCGCCCCTTTCACCAAGTTATCAATAACCGATAACACCACGACGGTGTCTTCGCCCTGAGGTTGATGAATCGCAATTTGATTATAGTTACTGCCCTTAACGTTACGAGTCGCAGGGTGACTACCCTTTGGCAGCACATCAACAAAGGCTTCGTTCTCATAACGACGCTCATACAGTGCCTGCAAGTCTACGCTGGTATCCGTCAGTTTTGCGTAAAGTGTTGCATGAATGCCTCGAATCATGGGCACTAAATGAGGAACGAATGTCAGCCCAACTGGCTGGCCTTGGTTCGCAACCTGCAATCCTTGTTTAATTTCAGGTAAATGTCTGTGACCGGCTACACCGTATGCGCTAAAACTTTCACTGGTCTCACATAACAGCATGCCAATTTTGGCCTGACGCCCTGCACCTGACACACCTGACTTACAGTCAGCAATGATCGAGCCTGTATCAATGACACCTGCTTCTACCAAGGGCAACAAACCCAACTGCGAAGCGGTTGGATAACAACCAGGGTTAGCAATCAAGCGCGCAGATTTAATTTGCTCACGGTAAACTTCAGGCAATCCATACACTGCTTCAGCCACGAGTTCTGGGCAGGTATGTTCCATGCCATACCACTTGCTCCATTCCTCAGTGTCTTTAATTCTAAAATCCGCTCCCAAGTCGATCACCTTCACATTCGAGGCCACTAACTCAGGTGCCATTTCCATGGCCACACCATGAGGGGTTGCGAAAAACACAACATCACATTCACATAGCGTAGTGACATCCGGTACACTGAAACAAATATCTGTGAATGGTCGCAGGTTCGGAAACATGTCCGCCACGGGCTTGCCTTCTTCACCACGAGAAGTCACTACCTTGAGATTTACTTCAGGGTGTTGAACGAGAATCCGCAGTAACTCGACACCTGTATACCCTGTGCCGCCTACTAGACCTACATTGATCACAGTACCACCTTAATTTGCGTTACCTTATGAAAAGGGTCTTATAATAACGCCTTTGTGAAAAAGTGACAGGGGATTTAATGGCTTCTTTGCTCAGCCGGTTAAGAATTCAACTCGCACAAAACGATGCTCTACCCCTTCTCGCGGTCTTAGGTGTCCTTGCTGGCCTAATGACCAGTGTCACCATATTGCTGTTTCGCTTCGCCATTGAAGGCCCTTTAGATTATTACTTTGGTGAAGGTCAACACGAGAATTTTGAAAGTCTATCGGCTTGGTTGAGGTTTACGCTCCCCTTTAGCGGGGCCATTTTAGTGGCCGCCTTTTTACACCGAGTCTCGCCTCACTCTCGAATCGTCGGCATCAGTCACGTATTAGAGCGACTCAAACACCATCAAGGACACATGCCACTTAGTAATCTCATTACCCAGTTTGTGGGTGGTGTGATCAGTGCTCTTAGTGGTCAAAGCACCGGGCGGGAAGGCCCAGCCGTTCATTTAGGGGCCGCCACCGGCAGTATCATGGGGCGAAAATTCAAACTCACCAGTGGTAACAATCAGCTTTTACTCGCGGCCGGCGTCGCAGCCGCTATCAGTGCCTCGTTTAATACACCTATTGCGGGTGTGATCTTCGCCATGGAAGTCATTGTCATGGGATACAGCCTTGTCAGTCTTATCCCCGTTATTTTGGCCTCTGTGACAGGGGCCATCGTGACCCGCTTCTTTTATGGGGCTGAGCCCGCGTTCACTGTGCCGGCTCTTAATATGCACTCGCTGTTGGAATTTCCTTTTATTTTAGTTGAGGGACTTATCCTTGGCGCTCTCGGCGCTCTCTTTATTTGGATTTGCGTTAACACAGCACAAAAATCACCTCAAAGCCTATGGCTAAGATTTCTCTTGATTGGACTGGTTAATGGCATACTGGCTGTGCTCATCGCCCCTATCATGGGTATTGGCTACGACACAGTAAATCAGGCCCTGCTCGGTCAATTGCCCTGGCTTGCATTATTTTCTTTTGCATTAGCAAAGCTGTTTATCACCAGCTTCAACTTGGGCCTAGGCCAGCCCGGCGGAGCCATTGGCCCTATGCTTTTCATCGGCGCATGCGCCGGTGGCTTGGTAGGAGAGGTAGGCAATGCATTGGCACCTGACGAAGCGAGCGCCACCGGCTATTACGCTATGCTCGGGATGGCCGGTATGATGTCTGCCTGTCTCCAGGCACCGCTAACCGGTTTGATGACCCTACTCGAGCTCACCAACAACCCCAATATTCTGCTTCCGGGGATGTTTGTCGTCGTAATCGCTAACCTCACGGCCAGCGAAGTCTTCAAGCAGAAAGCCTTATTTCCTCGGTTATTGCAACTTAGGGGCCTTAGTATCGACACCTCGCCCGTGGAGCATATGCTGCGACAACATAGTGTGCTCTCGGTTGCTGATAAAGACGTGAAGGTGGTGAATAAGTTTTCCACACCTGAAAGCCTGAAGCTGGCCCTAGTAGGTAACCCCAAGAACTTAGTGATCTGCGAAGAGAAGCTGCCCATTGCGGTCGTCTCGGCGGCAGACGTTGCTAATCTCCTCATGAGTGACGAGCAGCTTAACCAGTGGCTAGAACCCTTTGAGGAAACCGATGCCATCAACCTTCTGGCCATTCCTGCTGCGCGCAAAACCTGTTCTGCGGTCTTTATACAATCTAACTTACAAGAAGCACTAGACGCCATGGCCACCAAACAGGTGGATTGCTTGACGGTACACATGGGAAGCGAGGCCAATGCCAACACTGTCATGGGAGTCATAGAGCATGATAAAATACACAACTTCTACCGGTATTCTCATTAATTCATTGATTCGAGATCGCTATGCTTTGGGTTAAAGCTTTTCATATTATCGCCGTGGTGTGTTGGTTCGCTGCCATCTTTTATCTCCCACGCCTCTTTGTTTACCACGCCATGAGCGAGGACGACATCAGTAAAGAACGCTTTAAAATCATGGAGCGTAAGCTCTATAGGGGCATTATGACCCCTAGCATGATTGCCGTCGTAATCTTGGGCGGTTGGCTGCTAAGCTACAATCCTAGCTATTATTTCAGTCAGGGCTGGATTCACGCGAAACTCACTTTAGTCGCCCTACTGATCGGCTATCATTTCTACTGTGGATATTTGTTAAAACAATTTGCGAGCGGACAAAACACCCGCAGCCACACATTTTTCCGAATCATCAATGAGATTCCCGTATTAATTTTGTTTGCCGTTGTCATCTTGGCAGTAGTGCGTCCTTTTTAATTGAATTATTAGGTAATAAACATGGATCATTCCCGTTCATCCGAACTCTTTGAGCTAGCACAAAAGCGTATCCCTGGTGGCGTTAACTCTCCCGTACGCGCTTTTAAGGGCGTAGGCGGTACTCCGGTATTTTTTGCAAAAGGGGAAGGTGCCTACCTGTATGATGAGGACGGCAATCGCTATATCGATTACGTGAATTCTTGGGGCCCCCTCATTTTAGGCCACGGCGCACCAACCGTGATTGAAGCGGTTCAAAAGCAATTGGTAAACGGCTTAAGCTTTGGCGCACCGACCGAAATTGAAATCGAAATGGCCGAAAAGGTATGCGAGATCTATCCGAGCATGGATATGGTTCGCATGGTTTCCAGTGGTACCGAGGCCACCATGAGCGCCATCCGCCTGGCTCGCGGATACACCGGCCGAGATAAAATGGTGAAATTCGAAGGTTGTTATCACGGCCACGCCGACTCCCTTTTGGTAAAAGCAGGTTCCGGTCTATTAACGCTGGGGACACCAAGCTCTCCAGGAGTGCCCTCCGTCTTGGCCGACTTAACCATTACTCTGACCCACAACGACATCGACGGCGTAAAAGCCTGTTTCGAACAGATGGGCAATGAAATCGCCTGCGTGATCGTTGAGCCCATCGCGGGCAACATGAACTGCATTCCTCCAGAGCCAGGTTTTCTTGAAGGTCTTCGCGAGCTGTGTACGCAATATGGCATCGTGCTGATTTTCGATGAAGTGATGTGCGGATTTCGCGCAGCCAAAGGCGGAGCACAAGAGGTCTATAATGTCGTGCCTGACATGACCACATTGGGTAAGGTGATCGGCGGCGGTATGCCTGTTGGAGCCTTTGGTGGTAAGCGCGAGATCATGGAGCACTTAGCGCCTCTCGGCCCTGTATATCAAGCGGGAACATTGTCCGGTAATCCGATCGCCATGGCAGCGGGCAAAGCGATGCTCGAAGCGATCAGTGCTCCCGGCTTCTACGACGAATTAACGCGTAAGACCGAGGCTCTGTGTGCTGGTTTAGAAGAAAAAGCGGCCAAACATGGCGTCCCATTAACCACCAACCAAGTGGGCAGCATGTTCGGTTTCTTCTTTTCAGAGGAAAAGAACATTTCACGTTTTGCCCAAGTGCAGCAGTGTGATCAAGAACGCTTTAAAGCCTTCTATCATGGCATGCTGGAGGAAGGTGTATATCTTGCTCCTTCTTCCTTTGAAGCTGGCTTCTTGTGCGCCGCAGTCACAGATGAAGACATTGCTTTCACCTTAGCAGCAGCCGATAAAGTTTTCTCAACACTTTAATTCGACCACGCTGATCATAAAAAAACCGCATGAACTCTTTTCGAGAGCATGCGGTTTTTTTACGTTTAGTTTTTGCACAAATTAACACCCCGCACGATGACTATTCGCATACGTGCATTTGCCCCAAGACTATCCTCAGAGTTATCCACAAATTTTGGGGATAAACTCACAATCCATGGAACTGCTTTAACTGTTCGTAACGGCCAGACTGAATGTGCTGATCGATAAGGATATCTAATTTCTCCACGAGCGCTTCATGCTCGGGATGAGATCGACTCACCGCCATAAACAACGGAACATCACTTAAGGCATTTTCTAAATCAAAATGCAGTTTTTGATAGGGTGACAGATGACGGCTCGCTTCGTACTTCATGACGAAGTAGTCCCCTATGATTAAGTGCACGCGCCCACGAGCCAGTTTAAGAATATTTTGCCTCGACTCTGCTACGTACTGGAATTCAACGTTTTCAAGTTGAAACACCGCATCAGGATAAGCATACCCAGACACCAGTCCGACGGACAGTCCATTAAAACTATTCGCGTTCGTATAGGCAAATTGGTCTACTTCACGGCTAATAAACACGAGTCGGTTATGCTCATAGGCCTTAGTAAACGCCATCTTTTTTTCTCGGTCTGAGGTTTTCCAGAGGGCTGCGATTACGTCAAACTGATCGGTCCCCATCATTTTTTCTATTCGCTTCCAGGGCAAAAAAGAGACCTTAATGTCATACCCCAACTCATCGAACAATTGCTGCGCAAAATGAATGCTCATGCCATTACGCGTCAAACTGGGACCCGTCATGGGGGCCCAAACATCTGATACGACACGCAGTACAGGGCGAGCCTCGTTATCAGCAAAACTCAACATGGATAACCAGATTAAGCATCCACCAATCACTAATCTACATTTGGCCATAACCCCTCCCGATCCTTCTATTATAGAAGGCAGTGTGAAAAAGGCGCCCTAGAGCGCAATAAGAAATGGATAAATACAGGAATAGCCTGTTTCAACCCTAGGATTGGTCAGCGGCTTTGACTACACTGGCCACTGTTTATATATGTACACACTTCATGACCAACGATCTCACAAAAGGCCCCATCGGTATTTGGCTGGCCAAATTGACCGCCCCCATGGTGTTAGGAATATTTGCCATATTTCTTTTTAACCTAGTGGACACCTATTTTATAAGCTTGCTCGGTACCGCCCCCTTGGCCGCAGTCAGCTTTACCTTTCCTATTACCATGTTGGTGATGAACCTTGCCATCGGCCTTAGCATATCCACTGGTGCCGTGGTCGCAAAAGCCGTTGGAAGCCAAAATAAACAGCATGCTCAATACTGGATCAGCACGAGCATTTTCTTAGCCTGCCTCCTAGGCGTGATAGTCGGTGGTGTTGGTTATTATTTACAGCCTTGGATGTTCGATTTACTAGGCGCTTCTATCGATCTTTTGCCTTTAATTCATGAGTACATGGATATCTGGCTGTTAGGGTGTGTGGGTCTCGTGGTGTTAATCGTGATCAATGCCAGTGTTCGCGCAACCGGAAACACCAAGCTACCGAGCTTAGTCATGCTATTGAGCGCGCTCATCAACGGCATTCTCGACCCCATTCTCATTTTCGGTGTGGGTCCGATACCCAGCTTAGGTATTCAAGGGGCTGCTATTGCAACGCTTGTTAGCTGGCTTGTGGCCATTGTTTGGGTATGCCGCTCGCTTGTCAGCAAGCAACTACTCACGTTTCGCTACCAAGGCTCAACCCTACATGCTTGGAATCGTTTATTGTCGCTTGGCCTCCCAGCGGCCTTAACCAATATGTTAGGGCCGATCAGCAATGCCGTTCTTGTTTCTTGGGTGGCTGTTCATGGGACAGAAGCGGTAGCCGCGTATGGTGTTGGCAGTCGCCTTGAGCCAATCGCTCTTATTGTGGTTATGGCGTTCACCGCAAGCCTTCCTCCTTTCGTGGGGCAAAACTTTGGCGCAGGAAATATCCACCGCATTGAGCATGCTTTATTAACCTCCATGAAGTTTTTAGTCGGTTGGCAGTTGCTGGTATACGCCCTATTAGCCTTATTTGCACACCCTATTAGTTCGCTATTTAGCGATGAGCCAGAGGTTCGAAGCATCATTCAGTCATTTTTGTACATCATGCCGCTAAGTTACATTGGGATTGCCATGAGTTTGGTGGCCACTGCGACGATTAACGCACTGCATAAGACGAAAGTCTCTCTCAATATCAATATATTAAGACTCTTTATTCTCTATATTCCTTGTGCTTGGATTGGCGATCACTTCTTCGGTTTGATTGGGATATTTTGGGGTTGTGCGATTGCCAACGTGATCATCGGTGTGATTATCGTTTTACTCTTCAAGAAAGTACGTTCCTCTGAAGCTTGGCAGGCCAAGCTGATCACATCTCCATAGGGGGTAATCGTGGCATACGATACCGAACTCGCCGACCAAGTCATTCTCGCCTTTGAACAGTTGCACCCGTTCGCAGAAAAAAAGATGTTTGGGGGAATGGGGCTGATGATCAATGGGCATCTATGTGTGGGGGTCATTAAGACCTTCTTAATCGTAAGAGTCGGAAAAGAAGCCTATCAAGAGACGCTGAGCGAAGAGGGGGTCTTCCCCTTTGATTTTACTGGCAAGCCCTTAACAGGTTGGGTGTATGTGGATCTTTCACTATCTCAACAGTCTTTGGAGAATTGGTTACACAAAGGGCTCGATTTCGTCTTGTCGCTACCGGCCAAAAAATAGCGCCTTCAGAATAAGTCCACTTCCTCATCGTTGTCGCCTCTGGACTGGCCAACGGGCAGCTGAACATCATGAGACAAGACGTCGACTTCGAGTTCGGCCAATAACTCAATGATGCGATTACTGGCGCTCTCCATTTTCTCTAAATTAGCCATGGTGTCTGGTTCATTTTTTTCCCGGTGGGCATGTAAGGCCGCAACACCGTACCGATGAACGTCTTTATGGGGCGCTTCGATGGCTTTAAAGGAGGCCAACGACGCATACTCCCGCCCTTCTCCATCGTAATACCAATGGCCCAACCGGCATTGCGTGTGGTCTTTAAAATCAGAAATATCTTCTTTCTCAGACAAGCCCCAGATAAACCGATATACCTCTGCCTTCCACACCACATGGTCCAACTTCACTGTCTGTAAGAAACTGGTGTGGCTAGACCCCTGAATCACTTTGAACATATTCTTCGACACAGAGGTAATATCTGAGATGATGCTTTTCACCGAGCTGGTTTGCTCTGACAGATTCTGAGTTGACTTACCCATGTCATGTATTTGCCCGCTTACCGCCTCCGTTTGGCCTGTTATGGCCGACACTAAATGGGTGATTTCTTGACTGGCCTCCGCGCTTTTTTGTGCCAGTGTCCTCACTTCGTCAGCTACTACCGCAAAGCCCCGCCCCTGCTCGCCCGCTCGAGCCGCTTCAATGGCGGCATTGAGCGCCAACAGATTAGTCTGCTCGCTGATGGTTTGAATCTGATCTACGAACCCGCGGATTGAGTCTCCATGACTGGATAGCGCTTCAACGGCTCGACACGCATCTTGAGTGCGATCATCAATATGAGAAAGGCTGTTGGCGATATGACTTAATAGGACGTGAATTTGGTCAAAGCTGCTAACCGACTCTGTTAGCGCGTGATGTTGTTCGGATAATTTGTGAGAGCTTTCTGCAACCGCATGGCGAATGGCGTCTATGGTCTGTGCCCCATCAATCCACAGGCGATACAGACGTTCCTGCTCACCCATTTGAGCCAGCGCATAGGTGCGTTGATTTTCAGCCACCTCTTTAACACCATGCAATAACTCTATATACATGGTGTCTTTTTTGATCTTGGCTTTAAGCTCTTCGTTTTCCTTTCGCAGAGCATCGAACTCAGATGTTGATGGCCGTTTCCAAAACATGCGTTCTCATCCTTAATCCCTTACTAGAGTATAGACGAGCTGGCCGCTTTATCAGGCAATCAGGGGTTATAGCTCCATGACGGCCACTAGCTGACCTTTTTCAATCCGAATCGATTTCAAAGAACCCTTCACCAGTTGCTGATTTACATCTTTGTCATCCAGGGTGTAAATGGGATGGGTTGCAAACACCTGATTCAACATCTGCCCTAAGAGAGGCGCTAATTGCCCAGTTAAGGACACAGACACGCCGTCTACCTCCCACTCAGTAATGGCCATATCTTGCAAGAAGAAGGCACCTTGTTTAGGGTCATACCGAACACCTGATTCCACATACAGCCGACCCTCTCGGGGGATGTCACCGACCGCTTGCACTGTTACCTCTCCAGCAATGCCCAGCTTATCTTTTGTTTCGAGCAACTCAATGTTGGCCTCTTCTAGAGTGACATCCGCTACCCAAGCGTTTTGTTTGACGGGTAATTGAGGATTCACGTGCGCCTGAATTTGTTCAGCCGTAAACGCAACCTGGTATTCAAATGACATGGCACCATTCATTATGAGCATAAGAACGGCGCCATAACCTAATCGCCTAAAACCTGTTTTCATCAACATCCCCCCCAATTGTGTAGAAACGAGAGTGTAAACAAATGGCAAAAAAAAAGCCGCCTCTAACATGTTAGGGGCGGCTGCTAAAATAGCATTGTGATTAGCTTGATGAGAGAGAGTGCCATGTTCACTTGCTGCCCTGAGCGAGTCAGGTGTGTCATGACAACGATTCAAATAATAATCATTCTCATTTAATTAATCAAGAACAATTCTCATTTATTTTTAAAATGGTCGTAAATAGGCGTATTAGGTCCAATTTACAATCTACGCCGTGACCGCTTGAGCGCCCTGCTGCTTGAGTATTTGCTCATTCAGAGCCTTGATTCTTTTGGACATGCTGTCGATGACCGTGATGGCCGTTTCGGGTTGCGCGCGAATGAGCTGCTCAAACTGCGCTTTGGGTATCGCCATCAGCTGGCAATCTTCGCGCGCAATCACCGTGGCGTTTCGACGTTCTCCCGTAAAGACCGCCATCGCACCAAAAATTTCACCGTCCAAAATTTCGCCCACCATCACCCCGTTCACAGTGACATCGGCGCTGCCTGACATGAGTTGATAAACCGTATCGGCAATATCCCCTTCGCGAATGATCACCTCACCAACCTCAAG